>NNBT01001364.1_pt1 | contig 202817 bp, 191 predicted proteins | sample 1173831 | NCBI WGS metagenome assembly NNBT01 (sample SAMN07173936, study PRJNA388173) | plant metagenome | isolation source: symbiotic tissue sample KVJ10 | place: Norway: Troms, Kvaloya island | reverse complement strand
TTTCGTTCAGCATAATTTTATAAACATCGTATAAATTAGGGTCGATGTTCTGGGCAATTGTTGCTGCACTTTTTACCGAAACAACCCATTCGCCTGTGGTACMGCCTGTTAACAACGCAATAGTTTTCTTCATGTCAGAAATCCTTTTATAAATAGAAATTGAATATAAATATATCCCCAAAAATATAAATATCTTTGTGCTTTGATCACATTAACGGAACAATTATTGAAGAGAGAGGGATTGAATGAGAGAATGATTGAATGAGAGAATGATTGAATGAGAGAATGATTGAATGAGAGAATTAGTGAATGATTGAATTAGTGAAGGATTGAATGAGAGAAGGATTGAATGAGAGAATTAGTGAGGGAGAGAATGAATGAATTTTCAAATGATTGGAAGGCGATTTAGATTCTATAATTCAATCAATAATTAAAATAGTTACATTTGAGCTTATACGCATAAACCCCATTTAAGATACATGTCTAAATTTATAGATTACTTAAAAACCAAATCGTTTAGAAACAACATTTTAGCTGCCATAATCACCGTTATTGCATTGCTCCTCATTGCATTTTTTAGCTTAAGATATTATACCAAACATGGCGAAGGTTTAAATGTGCCTATGGTAAAGGGCCTTTCTTTTGAACAGGCAGTAAAAAAACTGGAAGATGCCGGATTAAAATACGAAGTAGATTCTGTTTTTATCATGGATCAGCCTGCCGGGATCGTAATTGATCAGGATCCTGATCCCAATACTTTTGTAAAAGATAACCGTACCATTTATTTAACCATTAACGCAGGTAAAATCCCAAATACAAAATTCCCGGATATTGCGTTTAAAACCTTACGCGAGGCGCAGGCCATTATCGAGAGCTCGAGGTTAAAACTGGGCGATACTACCTACAAACCGGATGTAAGTCGCGATGTGGTGCTGGAAGCCTCTTTTGGCGGTCAGCCGATTGCAGCCGGACAGATTGTTCCGGTGGGTTCGAGAATTAACCTGGTACTGGGTGATGGTCGTGGAAACGAAGAAGTAGACATTCCGCAATTGATGGGCTTAACCATGGATGAAGCGAAGTTTAGCTTGAGGGGCTCGAACCTCAGTTTAGGCACCATTATTTATGATGGACCAGTAACCGACAGTGCTGCCGCCATTATTATAAAACAAGACCCCATGTTAGTTGATTCTTTAACAAAAGTACCTCTAGGCACTAAAATCAACATTACACTATCCAATTAACAACAATAACATACGCATACGATACAGATGACTGAAGTAGATAAAAAGACCATGAGCACAGGGAAAAAAGCGGCAATAGTAGTTGCGCTTATTGTTATTCTAATTGCCGGTTACTTTGCACTGAATATTTACAGGCTTTATTTTGCCCCTAACGTTACCGAGAACCAAAAATATTTATACATCAAAACAGGCAGCAGTTATGACGATTTGCTTGCCGAAATCAATAAGAAAGACCTGGTAAAAAGCATCGGTACTTTTACTGCCGCTGCCGGAAAGATGAGCCTGGCAACAAGTGTTAAACCTGGCCGTTACCGCCTGAAAAAAGGAATGACCAACCGTACGTTGATTAACCTGATCAAAGCCGGAAACCAGGATCCCGTTAAACTGAAATTCCAGAATATCCGTAAGGAAGAAAATTTTGCGGCTTACCTGGCCAGTAACCTCGAAGCCGATTCTTTAAGTTTTATTCACGTATTGGATTCAACTGCATTGATCAGCAAATATGGTTTTAACCAGGATAATGTATATGCGATGTTCATTCCGAATACTTACGAAATGTACTGGAATGTTTCGCCGGTTGAATTTTTTGAGCGCATGCACAAGGAATACGATAAATTCTGGAATGCCGACCGTAAACAAAAAGCGGCAAGCTTAAACCTTACACCTGCACAGGTATATACCCTGGCCTCCATTGTGGATGGCGAAGCGCTTTATGATAAAGAAATGCCCATTATTGCAGGTTTATATTTAAACCGCCTGAACAAAGGCATTTTATTACAGGCCGATCCAACGGTAATTTTCGCCAATAACGATTTTACCGTAAAAAGGGTAACCGGGAAATTATTGCAGGTACAATCGCTTTACAACACCTATAAATATGCAGGTTTGCCTCCGGGCCCGATTATGATGCCAAGTATTAACGCCATTGATGCCGTATTAAACCGCGATAAAAACAATTACATTTACATGTGCGCCAAAGAAGATTTCTCGGGTTACCATAACTTTGCTGAAACGAAGGCAGAACACGAAATCAATGCAAAAAAATACCGCGAGGCTTTAAACAAAAGAAATATCTTTAAATAATGTATAGCCACAGTACAAAAATCAGGGTGCGCTATGGCGAAACCGATCAGATGGGTTATATGTATTACGGCAACTATGCACAGTATTACGAAGTGGGCCGTGTAGAGATGTTGCGGAGTTTAGGCATGAGTTACAGTTCTATGGAAGCTGATGGCATTATGATGCCTGTTTTAGAACTGAAATGTAAATACATCAAACCTGCACTATACGATCAGGAGATTACGGTTAAAACCATTGTTAAAACTTTGCCAGGCATACGCATTTTCTTTGAATACGAACTGTACAATGAAAATGAAGAACTGATCAACATTGGGGCCACTACACTTGTATTTGTCGACATGAAGAAAAACAAGCCCACCAACCCTCCCGAAAACTTTATGGAAAAGTTATCGGTATTTTTTAATTAACAGCTACAATGGAATGGTTACACCGGCAATTATTACATCTTAAGCTCTATTCCAGATTTATAGAATGGACTAAGGGATGTATTTTGCCCGGATTTAGCCCTCTCCCGCTATATACGGTTGCAACGTTTTTCTTCCGCGAAATTGGCAAAGATGCACTCGTAAACAAATCTTCCTCGCTGGCATACAGTTTTATGCTGGCCATTTTTCCGGGCATTATCTTTTTGTTTACCTTGATTCCTTTTATCCCGATTAAGGGTTTCCAGGATCAGCTTTTAAATTTAATCCAGCTGGTACTCCCCCACAATGCTTTTGATGCCTTTGAAACGACACTAAAAGACATCATCAAAAAGCAGAACACGGGTTTATTGTCTTTCGGTTTTTTATCGGCGATATTTTTCGCGACCAATGGGGTTAAAAATCTCATGAAAGCTTTTAACAAGTCATCTTTGATTATCGAAACCCGCGGCTGGTTAAAACAACGCTTAATTGCGCTGATATTAACTACAATCATCTGCTTTTCAATTATCATCTGTATCAGTGCCATGGCTTTAGGCGAAGTTTTGCTGAATAAAATCACAAACGAACTCCACATTAAAGATAGCTTTCTCGTTTTTGCCGTACAGTTTACCCGTTGGGCACTACTGGCTATTTTATATTTTCTAACCGTATCCGTTTTATACAGATATGGACCGGCACATTCAAAAAAATGGCGCTTGTTTAGCGCTGGCTCGTGGTTAGCTACCATTCTGGCCTTTCTTACCATCTGGGGATTTTCTTTCTACATCAATCATTTTGCCTCTTATAATAAGGTTTATGGCTCCATCGGGACGCTGATCGTGGTGATGATCTGGCTTTACCTCAATTCGCTCATTTTATTGATCGGTTTTGAATTGAATGCCAGCGTTGATGTAAGCAAACGGAGTGTTAAAATCATCCGCCCTACCTTCAATCTATTCAAAAAATCGGAGCCAATTGAAGAAAACATCCGGAAGAAATAATTTTTTCTCCCTCTGTGTTAAGTAATTATCAAGTTTATATAAAAAAAACGCTTTCTGAGTTTGCAGATTTAAGCTGAGTTTGTACTTTTGCAGCGGAGAGCTGGCAGAGTGGTCGAATGCGGCAGTCTTGAAAACTGTTGACTGTAACAGGTCCGGGGGTTCGAATCCCTCGCTCTCCGCCAAAATGGTTTCAAAAACCAACAAAAGCCTGCAAATCGTATGATAGCAGGCTTTTTTCGTTTCCGGCACTACACAAAACATGCATGAATTCGCATAGTTCTGGTGAGTGATTCGGTGAGTAAAACGAAAAATTGAAATGACTCACCGAATTAATTATAAAACACTGACCATCAAGATGTTCGGAAAATACACATCTTGACTTTTGAATACTGCAAAGCTAAATTTGTTAACCATTAATGTAAGACATTATGAAAACCAATTTCAGCTTGCTCTTCTATTTGAAGAAGTCAAAAAATTATCAAAACGGCCCTGTAGCAATCTACATGAGGATTACTGTTGATGGTAAAAGATCCGAAATCACTACAGGAAGATCCTGTGAACCGGAGAAATGGATTGTTGCCACCGGTCGGATCAATGGAAAAAAAGAGGATGCAAGGTCCTTGAACGCCTACCTAACGGACCTACAGATGAAGGTCTATGAAGCGCACCGTCAGCTTACCCTATGCGGCAACCTGATTACTGCGGAAGCCATCCGCGACAGGTTCCAGGGAAAAGAAGAGAAACAGACTACATTGATCGGGGTCTTCACGGAGCATAACCGTAAGATGGAAGTTCTGGTAGGGACCGAGTATACCAAAGGCACAGCTCAAAGATACCGCACTTCCCTTAAACACACTGAGGATTTTTTGCAATGGAAGTATTCTGTAAGTGATGTAGAGCTTAAAAAGGTGAACCATGAGTTTATTACCGAGTATGATTTTTATTTGCGGTCGGTCAGGAAATGCAATAACAACTCCGCAGTAAAGTACATGAAGAATTTCGGTAAGATTATCAGAATATGCCTTTCCAACGAATGGATGTCCTATAATCCATTTTTGAATTACAAAAACAAGGTTAAGCCAGTCGAAAGAGTATGTCTGAACGAAGAGGAAATGGAGAAGATTGCCCGTAAGCCGATGGTAAGTGAGAGGCTGGAACAAGTTAGGGACATATTTCTTTTCTGCTGTTTTACAGGGCTTTCTTACATTGACGTAAAGCAATTACGGGAATCTGACATCGTATTGGGTATAGACGGTGAATATTGGATTTCGATCAAAAGACAGAAGACCAATATTCCCTCCAGAATACCATTATTACCAAGGGCGACCGCATTGATTGAGCGTTATAAGAACCATGCCGCCCGCCAGGTTACTGGGATGATATTTCCGGTCTGCAGCAACCAAAAAATAAACAGCTATCTCAAAGAGATCTCAGATGTTTGCGGTATCAGGAAACAGATAACCTTCCATATCGCCAGACATACTTTCGCGACAACCGTTACGATGTTAAAGGGGGTGCCCATAGAAAGCGTATCAAAGATGCTAGGCCATACCAATATCCGAACTACGCAGCACTATGCCAAGATCCTGGACATTAAGGTGGGAGCAGATATGGCCAAATTGAAAGCACAGAGCAGCTATGAGCCTGTTAACTTCAACCAAAAGATTGTCCGGACCAAATTACATGACCATGAAAGACAGTTATAATATGATCAATATAGCTGATGAACTGATCATCAACCGGATCTATATCATCAGGGGTCAGAAGGTGATGCTGGATGAAGACCTCGCGGAGCTCTACATGGTAACGACAGGAAATTTAAACAAGGCAGTAGCCAGGAACATAAAAAGGTTCCCTGAAGATTTTATGTTCAGGCTGAATGATGATGAATTCAAGAACTTGCTATTCCAAAATGGAACAGCAAGTTGGGGAGGAAGGCGACAGGCACCAAATGTTTTTACGGAGGCAGGTGTTGCAATGCTCTCAGGTATCCTTTCCAGTGATCGGGCGATTAACGTAAACATCCAGATCATGCGGATTTTCACCAGAATGCGTCAATTGCTTTCTGACAATATGGAATTCCGTATAGAAGTGGAAAAAATCAAGAAAAAGCTCTCCAATCAGGATAAAAACATGGAAATCGTGTTTCGTTACCTCGACGAGCTGCTAGAGAATAAAGGAAAACCCAATCCTCCCAGAAAGCGTATTGGATTTAAACCGGATGACCTATAAGTCATTTCTTCCAAGAATTCAAGGTGCTATAATGGCACCTTGAATTCTTAAGTAAAAATAAAATATTCAGTTTTGGCAAAAAAAATCCTAAAATCATCAAGTCTTAAGGTCGGGGACTTCTTTTACAACACGACACCCTGAAAATTATTGCGTAGATGCAAGAAGCGGGAACAGCTGGGGTTTCGAGCGCTGGGGTTCCGCAGGCAGCAATGCGCGGTGGGGATCCTAAACTATAACAAAATGGTGGCCGGTTTTTATATTCAATTAAAACAGAGAAAAGATCTAATCTAAAATTACTTTATAATTCCCATGGTATGCCTCTTTATCTGCTCAGACCCTTATTTCTTTCATTACCTAAATCGCGTTCTGTATCCTTCTCTTTCTTAATCTGGGTCTGAATGTCAATCTGATGTTTTCGCTCTATAGCTTCAGGGATTGCCAAGGCCCAACAGGGCAGTTTTTCAATTGCCGCAGAGATAATCCCTTTTTTTATGGTCAACAGCGAGTTCATCTTAAAAGGCTCATTATGACCGATTGTACTTTCAAGTATGTCCACGGAATCAAACTGGTCGTAAAACTTAGTCAAATTTTTAAGCCCACCGATAAAATTTTTATTTACATTGTCAACATCCACAAAGTGTCCCCCGGCCCTGACCCTCATATCTACCCTGTTGATTGAAGCCTCGACAGATGGCAGCCCAATAAAGATCATCCTTACCTCATAGCCAGCATCCTTAAACTGTCGAACGCTATCCATCACCTCTTCTGTCCTGAAATTGGTTTCAAATGCAAAGTCTTTTCTCCCTGTAATCGCATTATCCTTTCTTTTTTGAAAAACAATCCCATTTGCAGCCTCATACAGGGTACCACTATCTGTCATCGGGTATTGGTGTTTTAGGATGGCCATTTCTTTATCCCCGTCAAATATATCTGTTCCTGGAGGAACAAATGTTCCAGATAGGGTCGATTTGCCGGCTCCATTGGGGCCGCTCAAAACATAAAGCTGTAAAGGCTTCATTTAACTTATTTTTTTTATCAGGCTAATTTTGCCCGACCGGGCATCAACACTTACCAGTTCCGTTCTATCGGCGTACTCATTTACAAATAGATCAGTGGATATACAAAGTTCATTTTTATATGTCCTGAATGATCCTTTCGCCAGATTTGCTTCTTCCACTTCACGCAGTTTCCCTTCCAGAGATTCCGATTTCTCAGTTAAGGAACGCTCATGAAAAGGGATAAAGGTTAGTTTGGACATAAGTTTATAAAAAGGGCTTTTAGTGTCTACCGAAGATTTCAGCTTTTGCCAATCGTCAAGAAGGACAAGTACGCCCTGTGGTATCTCCATTGAATCAACATAGATGCTCAGGGCTAGTGGCTGATAATTATCTTCTCCCAAATTTACTGATTTTTTCATTTTCTATCAAGTTTAAGTTACACGTTTGAATGTTTATAGAAATAGTATGCGAGCCAGGCGGTAAATACTAAGCAGAACACCAGAACCGTGAACGCAATAATGACACGTTTGGTCAGTATCGCAAAGTGGTGATGGTTCTGCACATGTATTGTATCAGGTATCCTGGAAACGAGCCCCTTGATCATAACGAAGGTTTTGTCCATGTTCTTTTGATGACTGCTGTTAAGAAATCTATCTACACTTTTCTTCACTTCACGCAGGTCAGATGTATAGTCTGGCACTTTTAATATAGGATACTCCGGCCCCTTGCCTTCAAGTATCTGCAGTTTCTCCTCTAATGTTCGCTGCCTTTGGTAAAGGCTGGCGATCTGTTCTTTTTCTGATAACATATTTTAAAGTTTAAAATCAAAATCTTATCTGATGGACTGCCCTTGGCTGTGTCCTCTTTTTTTCTTCTTGCGTTTCGGCTCCTGGGCATTAGCAGTGAACGTAGGTCCATATGTAGGTTCCAGCATGATGTCCAAAAAACTTCCAACTGTTGAGCTTATTTTTTCAAGCAAATCTGCACTTGTTTGAAACAGTCCCTTGGAAATATCCTGTGCGAGTTCTAAAATAACCCCATTTTGTAATTGACCAGGTTTAATCCCCTCATCCAGAGTATCCAACTGCTTCCTTTGCTCTATTGTGCCGTTACTTTTGATGTTAGAATAGGCCAAAGTATCCCTTAATTCGCGGTTGAAGTTAAACTGCCGGTCAAAAAGAGTTTCTCCGCACTGCTTGAAAGCGAGGCGGTCAAACTGTCCCATTTTTTTTGAATGCTCGGTATTTTTACCCCGGGAGCTGTTCATCGGACTTAATTTGATTTTATTGGTAAGATCCTTTCTGCTTACGATCACCTGGATGTGCCGCTGGTCTCCCTGCTTCAATTCTCCACGTTTTTTCAGTCCATCTTTCACCTCCCTGTCATTATGGGTGTAATATCTATGGTTTTCCACCTTTGCGAACCAGACCAGATCGCTGCTGCTGTTAACCCCCGCCCTGTTAAAGTTTCTTGCATATTCATCCATAATCTTGACAGCATATTCTTTCAGCCTCACGGCCATGTTTTGCTCCCCGTAGCTTTCCTTCAAGTGTTTGAGTTCCTTTTGGCTGGGACTGATATTGATCAGAAAAAATTTAGCATCATCTTTTCCGAGCTTTGCAATATTGCCATCAATGGCGGTTCGAACCTCAAATGGCTCATATGCAAAACCTAGATGGTTGAACCATTTTTCTGGTACTTGAGCAATATTTAACCTGTTTTCCTTTTCGAGATAGTTCACCAATTGTCCACTACTGCCCTTATTGTCCGCAGTTTTGCTGTCAGTTATATTGATATACATATTACAATAACATTATCTGGTTCCTTGTAGCAGCCAGCAACTGCACCTTATCTTTTTTTGATCCAATGGCAGGAAGATTATCCCTGGCAATAACGTATCCATCAAGAATATTCAGAAAGAGCTGCTTGAGGCTTTGCTTTTCCTGGAGCTTTGCAAAAATCAATTTATAGTCTTTATCAAGCTGATATAAAATCTGGTTCTGCTTTTCCATCAACACAGGCACAATTTCGTTTTGTTTTAAGAGTCCGTTAAAGCCTATGATCAACCTTTTTTGTGCTTCAGACAACTGTGCAACCTCTCGCCTGGTCGGAATAAGCAGATCATTTTCCTGGGTTTTGATAAATCCGATGTAGTCTTTGTGGTTACGGACCATGGTGGTTTTTAGCAGGTCATCATTGACGTCCAACGGATCTTTTTTCGTCCTGTAGAAATACTCCGTCATCTGAAGGAAAACCAGCCGCTTTGATCTCCCAAGTTTTAGGGCTATCTTATCTAACTTAATACCTTCTGCCTCTGAATATTTAATCGATCTTAACACTTCATTCTTCATCCATTTTTTGTTTTTAAAAGAATATAAATTGATGGCATATATCTCAATATATATGTAGCTATATGTATAGCTATCCTGGTTACCAGATCTCTATATATCCAGGTATATTGCACCCCTTATAGGGTGCCGATTTCCTAACCTATTGCTTCTTATTGAGATCAAAGCACCCCTGGAGGGTGCTTCAAACCCCAATAGCGATAGCTTGGGGCGAGAAAGGTAGGGCTCTGCCCAACCTCCGCTCGCTCCTTTTCTGGAAATGAAAAAGGACCTTTCTGCATCGCGTATAACCTTTCCATTGCCTCATAGAAAACTAAAATCGGGAACACAAAAGGAAAAATATCCGATCCAATTGTCATGATAGCTGTACGGCTATTTTAACTAAATTGTTAACTATGTCGGCGGAGATGGATTAAAACTCACCTGACTTGCAATAACCGTATTGTAGCTTGGCCTGTAATCAATCCAGCCCTGCTCGACCAGTTGCCTTAAACATTTGTGATAGGTATTGAAGGAACGGATTGCAGACAGCCTCATCAGATCCTTACGGGTCACCCTAAAAGGTACTTTCTGATCTTGCATTTCACAGCAGATTATTAAAGCTGTAAAAAGACTGATGTGGCTTGGCAGAATATTTCTTCTGGTTCCCGATAATTTTAGAAAATCGCGTTGAATCTTAGAAGTATCGATCATATCTCTCCCCCTTGTCCCATCAGTTTTGAGATGTCGGCGTAAGCATAATAGAAAATACTTCCAACTTTCTTGAACGGCAGCGTCCCATTTACGCGCAGGTTCTGGAGTGTACCTGCAGAGATATTTAGTAGCTGCCGGACCTCGGCACTACGCAACCATTTTCGTTGATCGAAAATAGCTGAACTACCTACATTCATTTTTTTTAGTTCATCGAAAAGCTCTATTTTAAACTTTTGAAGATCTGCCTCTGTTAAGATTTCTAACTGCATAAATTGCCTCCATTTTAATTAATCTTAGGCAAAGATCTGAAGTCAAAAAGGCAATACAATGACCAGCGGACTGCTCTGGTCATGTCCAAAATATGTACACGAGGCGATTTCCTTTATTTTTTTCCTATTATCTCAAATAGCTGTTGGTCTGGATAAATAGAGGTTCCCTTTGTTGGGATGTCACCATCTTTTTCAACGAAATAGTTTCGGGCAGTTTCTACCGGAATATCCTTTTCGCCGTGGCTAAAATATTTCGAAATCATTTTTGCGTAGGTTATCTTGTGGTCGCACCTGAGTAGTAGTCTATCAGATGGCAGTCTCAGATTACGCATCTGCTGCATTAGGTCGATAAAAGTTGGCAAATGCTCATCTTCAATGCTGATTTTTTGCTTCACTTCGTATTGAGTCAATTGAATTATCTGCTGCTTTAATTTCTCAATCTCATTGATATATTGCTGTATAATTTGGTCTTTTTCTTCGATAACCAACAGCGCCGGCCTAACATTCCATCTATCGATTCCCATTAGAAACTTTTGAAATTGTTTTAATTTCTCAATTCTAATTAAATTTTGCTCGTGGTCGCTTCCATGAGGATTCTTGTTCCGAAAGTGTTTGATTCTGGTTTCTATGAGTTCCCACAACTGCTCGTAAAATTCCTCTTCTGGGGCAATTTTGTTTTCTAATGTATGTTTAAGATGATAAGCATAGTAATCCGCATACTTTTCAATTCTTAATTTATAAATTTTTAATAGGAAGTGGCTATCAGCATTTCTTCTCCAGGAACCGAAAAGATTGCCGATATCGTAAGGATGAGGAAAAAAGTCAAACTGTTTACGTGCTTTAAAAAAATCAGCTTTCATAGATATTATTAATATAGTAATTCCTAAGGCTTTGGATAAATTTAAATTAAAAAAATTACAATATGAGGTTTTGCTATTCAAATAGGCTTAACGGTGGACAAATATCTCCAGCAGCGATGATCCTCAACAGATATTTGCCTATAGATACCTGAACGGAAGTACCTTGCCTGTCTGTTCTTCGAATAGGGTTCGAGGAAGACAGGGCAGGCACCTGGCTTTTGTTTTGAAAAGATTGAAATCTGCGTATGCTTTGGATAAAATTCTCCAAACATCGGGCCGCCTTCAGTTCTGCAATTTTAGGCTGATAAATCCTGTTCTGGGATCAAATCTTCGATTTTATGGGGTCGATTTTGAAGGACATCCAAAAAATCGAAACTTCCAGTATTATCTCACTAAAATATAACACCAGAGCGTAAACCCTTGGATAAAGCGCATCAAGGAAAATCCGGAGAATACAAAAGATGGAGAGATTGCAGTTAAATGCTTTTAGGTAATTATCATGCGTAGTTCCCGGTCATATTTTCAGAAATCCAGAAAAATTTCTGTAAAAAAGCAGGTAGCCAAACGCCCATAACACAATGTAATAAAACAACAGCCCGTTTAACATCGACAGCCATGAGTCTGGAGTTTACCAATCGGATTATAAAGTTGACAGGATCATGAACTTGATAAACATCCTTTTGCCCATTGAATTCAAAATCAATTTCCTGCTCATTCACATCGGTAATCGTACCCCTATTTTCTGGCATATCCAGTTTGGTAATTTTTCCATATCTTATCCTATCTGACATAAGACCAAATATAACTTTAAATAAACATCTCCCACAATACCAAACCTTTACAAAAACTTTTTTTTTAATATCACATTATTTTATCCGATCCAAAAAACCCGATCAGCAAAATTCCTACAAAATCAGGTCGCATCTAATTTAATAACTAGCGACCATATAGAATTCTCCTCGGTTTTGGAATAAACAGCCACATTGTTAGATTTGCATGTATTAAACTAATCATACCCGAATGTATACAGAAAAAGATCTCACCTGTATCAGAACAATGTTGATGCAGAAGAGTAATCTCAATGCTGTAACTTCGGCAGACTGTGAGCAAATCTCTATCGCAGTTTTCTTATCCACTGATGGCTATATCAGTACCAGCACGATAAAAAGGCTCTTTGGTGTTATTCCCTCATATAACCCTCCCCCTAAAGCCATTCTGGACATCCTGAGCCAATACCTGGGTTTCCAAGACTGGGATCAATTTGATTCTTTTCAGCAGGAAAACCCACTTTAGATTAAAGCTGACCAAGCTTCTGGATTGTACCTGCAAATTTATCTACCGTAATGATCAGCGCTAGCTAAGCCACTTCGAACTGAAGATTCCAGAAAATTTTACGGTAGGAGTTTCTATTAATACCTCCTCGGGCATTATTCAAGACATTAATGTCAAACACTTCTCACAAAGGATATAGAAATCCGCATAAGAGAGCATAATGAGTGAGTTTGTATAAAGCCTCCGGAGACCAGCAGCGCATCAGACCTTAAACATTGACTAAAAGGGAAGATTTTAAGATTATATTTTTTAATCGATTATTTTTTTCGCACTAAACAGTATAGATATATGGTGTGAATCATGCAACACTTTTGCGGTATTATGCAACGGGCAGGGCGAGAGATTATTGACCTTTATGCACTTGCCACCGCATGCTACCCCACCAATATGGATCTATTAACCATAATAACAATCCTCATTATCATTAGTGCTGTTTTTTCTTACCTGAATGAACGGATTATAAAACTGCCAGGGGCTATTGGCCTGGTCACCATTTCAATTGTGGTTTCTATCCTTATACTCATTATTGGCAAGAACAATAATGGATTGACAAATTCAGTTAAGGAATTTGCTCAAAGCATCGATTTTTCAAAAGTTCTGTTGAATATCATGCTTGGATTTTTAATGTTTGCCGGAGCTTTCCAGTTTGATTACAAAAAATTAAAGGAGCAGCGTTTGCCTGTATTTTTATTCAGCACGCTCAGCGTCATGATTTCCACCGGCGTATTTGGAGGATTGCTTTATCTGGTTACCCTCCTTTTCCATATCAATCTGCCCATTATCTACTGCTTTTTATTTGGGGCAATCATATCCCCTACTGATCCCATTGCCGTTGGTGCTATCTTAAAAACTTCAAAGATCCCTCCAAGGCTCAATACGATCATTTCCGGCGAATCGCTATTCAATGACGGCATTGGACTTATCCTCTTTGTGATTATACTTGGAATAACGCAAAAGCCTGGGGAGAGCTCATTTACGGAAATACTAAAAATATTTGCGCAGGAAATCCTGGGCGGAATCATTATCGGGCTAATCCTTGGCTTTATTGGCTATGAGCTGATCAAGACTATCCATGGTTTTCAGACCATATTTTTGATCTCCATTGCACTGGTCCTGGGCATATCTGTTGTTGCCAGCAAATTCAGTTGTTCCATTCCTTTGGCAGCAGTCACAGCAGGGCTAATTGTCGGCAACAAAAGTACCGCTAACAGCCACGTTGCAGATCAGCCTTTGGGCAAAGTCTGGCAACTGGTCAGTGAGGTACTCAATACAATCCTGTTTGTTATGATCGGGCTGCAGATGGTTATCATGCCTTTCCTTCATGAATATTGGATAGTCGGTCTAATCTCAATTATCGTACTGCTCATTTCCAGACTCTTTAGCATTGCCATACCCGCTGTGGTTTTACTGCACAGGTTTAATGTAGGCAATTTGTCCATCCTTACCTGGGCAGGTCTTAGGGGAGGTATTTCAATTGCTATGGCATTAACACTGCCCCCATCCCCACACAGGGAGCTCATTCTTGCCAGCTGTTACTTTGTAGTCATCTTCTCTATCATATTCCAGGGACTAACCTTGAAGAAAGTGGTAGATATCGGGGTACACTTTAAAGCGGGCTAGAGGAAGCGTGTAGAGGAGAATACTAAAGCCAATAATAAAATAGAAACAATCAAAAGAATAATAATTAAAACTGAAAACATGAAAAATATCAATATCGGGATTTCCGATCAGAACAGACAGTCAATCGCTGAGCAATTGTCAAAAATACTCGCAGATGAATTTGTGATCTATTCCAAAACACTAAGTGCACATTGGAATATCGAAGGCCCTGATTTTCACTCCGTACACTTATATCTTGAAACACTCTACAATGAGCAGCAAACAATTGTTGATACCGTAGCAGAAAAAATAAGGACCCTTGGACATTATGTACCCGCACAGCTTGGCAAGTATCTTGAACTCACCCATCTTTCTGAAACAGCTCCGCAAAAGAATGATAGTAAGACACTGTTTGCGGATCTGTTGGAAGACCATCAAAGCGTTATCGTCTTTATTAGGGAAAACATCAAGCCCTTTGCAGATAAGTTAAAGGCAGAAGGCATCAGCGATTATATTACCGGGCTGATGGAGCACCATGAAAAAACGGCATGGATGCTCCGCGCCCACTTAAGCTAAAGAAAAAACTTGTTCGTTAGAGAATCCGATGTTTTAATACAATCAATTAATAAAATGAAAATAGATACCGCTAAATTCAGGAATGTGCTGGATGGCTCAGAACAATATGGAAATGTCCGGCACCAGCCCGATTCGAGCAAAGAAGTGCAGATCAATTTCGATCAGAAGACGTTGCCCTTTTCCGATCAGATCGGCAATTATCAGCGTAACAGAGGCATTCCTGCCAAGTCTTTTGCGAACAGCAAATTTTACATCGTAGGAACGGGGATCGCCGGAATGTCCGCAGCTTATTATCTGATCCGCGATGGACGCATTGCAGGGGAAAATATTCATTTTTTGGACGCGCTGGCAGTTGATGGCGGCTCACTCGACGGTTCAGGTGATGCAGAAAATGGCTATATCATCCGTGGGGGAAGGGAAATGGATATGACTTATGAGAACCTCTGGGACATGTTCCAGGATATCCCTGCACTTGAACTCCCTGAGCCTTATAGTGTGCTGGATGAATACCGTCTGATAAATGATAATGACCCCAATTATTCAAAGGCACGACTGATCCACAATCAGGGAGAGATCAAGGACTTTAGCCGCTTCGGCCTGGAAAAGAAGGATCAGTTGTCCATTATAAAACTGCTGTTGAAGAAAAAAGAAGAACTTGATAACATCAGTATTGAAGAATACTTCTCAGAATCTTTTTTAAAGAGTAATTTCTGGATGTTCTGGCGGACGATGTTTGCTTTTGAAAACTGGCATAGCCTGCTCGAATGCAAATTATATATGCACCGCTTCTTACATGCAATAGATGGAATGAAGGATTTCTCCTGCCTGGTGTTCCCAAAATACAATCAATATGACACCTATGTATCACCTCTAATAAAATTCCTTGAAAGCAAAGGGGTTAAAATAGAACTCAATACCATGGTTACCGATCTGGACATCCATATCGATACAGAAGGAAAATCAGTTACCGGAATCCTCGGAGAAAGGGATGGAAAGGAGCTTAAGATCCCTGTTGAAAAAGATGACTTTGTTATCCTCACCACAGGTTCCATGACCGAAGACACTAGCTACGGAAACAACAAAAAAGTACCCGAAGTTAATTTTGAAAAAAGCGGAGAAAGCGCCGGGTGGAAGCTCTGGAAAAACCTGGCCGCCAAGTCAGAAGTCTTTGGAAAGCCGGAAAAATTTTGCAGTTCCATTGAGAAGTCTTCATGGGAATCTGCAACGCTTACCTGCAGGCCTTCCGCGTTTGTTGATAAGATCAGGGAACTCTGCGTAAATGATCCTTATTCGGGCAGAACAGCAACCGGCGGCATCATCACCATAACGGATTCCAACTGGCTGATGAGCTTTACCTGCAACAGGCAGCCACATTTCCCGGATCAGCCGGCGGATGTTTTAGTGATCTGGGTCTATTCCCTGTTTATGGACAAGGAAGGAAACCATGTCAAAAAAACAATGCCCCAGTGCACCGGAAACGAAATCCTGACTGAACTGTGCCACCACCTTGGGATTATTGATCAATTGGATAATGTAGTAGAGAATACCATTGTCCATACATCCTTTATGCCATATATCACCTCGATGTTTATGCCCAGGGCTAAAGGTGATCGCCCAAGGGTAGTTCCTGAAGGCTGCACAAACCTTGGACTCATCGGGCAGTTTGTGGAAACCAATAACGACATTGTGTTTACCATGGAAAGTTCGGTAAGGACTGCAAGGATTGCGGTTTACGAACTACTGAACCTGAATAAACAGGTTCCAGATATCAGTCCGATGCAATATGATATACGGCAGCTACTAAAAGCTGCTCAGGCCCTAAATGATTTCCGGCCCATTACCGGAGACTGGATCCTGAGAAAATTTCTGAAGGGAACCTATTATGAGCACATCCTGCCAGATAATGTAGCCGAGCATGAAGAACATGAATCAGGTATTTTGGAGCATTTTGACCGGTTTAAGGACTGGATCAGTGAACTCAAAAAATAGCATTTTATCAAGATTTAGAGCACAGGCCGTTATGATTTATCATGATGGCCTTTTCATTTTCTAACAGGTAAGTCAACCCTGCTGCTTTTGGCCTCTTTCCTTTGCGAGTAAATGTACCAGGTTCAATCTGCGAGATTGGGAAAGGTATTGAGTAACGACCTGCGTGCTGTCCTTATCCTGGTCTTTACTGTCCCGATCGGCCGGTCGGTCAGTTCCGAAATCTCACGGTACTTGTATAACTGCATTGTATAATCTGATGGGTTGCCTCAGCACCGGGTCAAGCCTGCAGATAGCTTGCTCCACCTCGTCGGTGATAAGCTTAACAAATACAGTATTTACCGAATGTACGCTCTTCATGCCTACCTCTAAAATAAGTTCTAAATTCCTGCCCCTGGAAATCCTGTTCGCACTATTGATAAAGGTATTTCTCATAATCGTGAATAGCCAGCCGCGGATATTGGTATCCATACTGAACTTCTCATGGAAACGAAGCGCCTTGAGCAGGGTGTCCTGGACCAGGTCTTCCACCTCATCCTGCTCACGGGCGAAACGCCTTGCCATTTCTTTAAGTACGCTCATATTGGTAATAAGCAGGTCTTCAAAAGCCTTGCGGGAAGCTATTTGTTCAGTTTGAATCTCCATGTTTTTTATTCAAAACTGTCGAATAATCCTTTGCCCGGGAATGATGAGGGTCATCATGTAAAATGATAGGGATCCAGCTTTTTTCTTTGTTGTAAAAGCAAACCCGTTAACCCGGGCAGAATAGGTCGCAAAAAGAAAGGCCAGACGAGCCAGTTTCAGCAAAAAATTATGAAACTTTACTCATCTGACCTATATCAATAGACTAGCTAAGACAAAAAGATATCTAAAGGCGCTCTGGTGGACGGACCAATTTAATTGATCCCTTTCCACCAAATCATTAACATGAGGGAACAACAATTTACAAAGAAATTATTTCTGCTTAGACGGGGTCAATCCATGCTGGTTTATCCAACTGGGCACAGCATTATTTGGAAATGGTAAATTCGGTATTCGCAGTCAGCGCAACCTTGTTGCCAACGCCTGTTTTCAGTGGATCCCCACCTATTCCAAAATCCATACGGTTTAGGCTTCCCGTTATCGTAAAACCTACTGTAGGCTGCTTCATGGCTGTTATTGCCGTTCCATTATATCTTACACTGAACGCCATCTGCCTACTTATTCCATGCATGGTCATGTTCCCGATCAGTACATAATCTTTTGCGTTGATCCTTTTAAAAGCAAGGCTCTTAAAACTTATTTCGGGATATTTTACCGCATCTAAATAGGCCGGCCCCTTAAGGTCATTATCGCGGTATTCGACATCTGTGCTGATCGAGGCTACCTGCGCTGTAAAGGAAATCACCGCGTCTGTAAAGTCTTTCCGCTTAGAGACCATTGAAGCATCCACAACCTTGAAATTGCCCTCGACCTGAGAGATCCCGAAATGGTTGGCACTGAAGCCAACTCTTGTATGGTACTTATCAATAGTATAGGTCTGGGCCAGGGCCAATTGGGAAATCATTAAGATCCCTACGCTCAAAAAAGATATTTTTTTCATGTTTTTTTATTTAAAGTTAAGGAGTATGGAGAAACTCCTTTGATCAGAGGCTAAGTTAGGTGCAGTAAAATACCAGGACAATGCGCATCGTCACCTTAATGGATGATGAGTATCAACAGACTGCGAACCAGAGAGAACTTATACAACTTTTCAAATGGTTTGTATCATTCACAGATGTAAGATTCCTGCTTGAGGTGAAAAGGTGTGAATAATGCAACAAACACTTCGGATAAGATAAAGCTTCGCGAGCAGCTATCGCTATCTTCCTAAATATATATCGATGGACAAACATGATGAATACATTTAAAATTAAACGACTGGGCGTGGTCATGGAACCTGAAGAAGGAAATGAATTTGAACTTGAAGGCGTTCTGAACCCTGCCGCAATACGTGGTCCGGATGGCGGCCTATACCTCTTCCCTAGACTGGTTGCCAAGGGTAACTACTCCCGCATCGGTATTGCCAAGGTAGTTTTCAGTTCCGGGGGTGATCCGGTAGGCGTTGAACGAATCGGCATTGCCTTGGAACCCGAAGCAGATTATGAAAAAAGACCTGGTGGAGGTGGCGGCTGCGAGGATCCGAGAATTACATTTGTAGAACCGCTTAACAGTTACGTGATGACCTATACCGCATTTTCATCCGCTGGTCCCAGGATAGCACTCGCTGTTTCGGCAGATCTTCTGCACTGGGAAAGGTTGGGCCTGGCCAATTTTGCGCCTTATAAATATATAGAGTTCAACGGGGTCAACAACAAGGATGCCTGCATTTTCCCTAAAGCCCTGGTCAGCCCGCACGGCCATAGTTCATTGGTGATGCTGCACCGCCCGCTCTTTCCCGGTACCAGACCTGAAGATATTGTAAAAGACCCCCTGGACCGGCGCATCAGGGATCACCATGAATGCATCTGGATCTCCTATAGCCATATCAGCAAAGAGCCCTATCACAGCAGCCCGCTGCCAAGGTTCGTTTCCAACAGCCCGCTTGCCCTGCCGGAGGCAGCCTGGGAAAAGCTTAAGATCGGGGCCGGAGCACCCCCGGTAATGAGCCGGCATGGCTGGCTTCTGATCTACCACGGAGTGATGCAGGGCATACTCACCCCAGATATACATGATGAACTGGTCTATTCTGCAGGTTTGATGATCCTTGACGCTGAGCACCCACATAAAATCCTGTACCGGTCTGCCGAGCCCATCCTCACCCCCGAGATTCCGCAGGAACGCATTGGAACGATCGGAGATGTGGTTTTTCCTACAGGGATAGACCGGCGAGGCGATATTGGCTGCCCGGATCGTTATGATATCTATTACGGCATGGCAGATAACCGGATCGGAGTCGGCCGTTTGGATATCCCGGAGACATTCCCGCTAAAGAGCCAACCTCATCAGACCAATGCTTTCTAATCCTGGGCCCATATCTGGTTGGGCATAAATTCGTATCGACACAAAACTGCCCAAACTAATGTCCGGGTTATTATCAAAATATTTTAATTCATTATATCATTTACACTTTACCCTGGTCCTTAGAAATGTGTGAATAGTGTAACCCATCTGAAGAATTGTATAATGCTTGTATAATAATGATTTATCACCTTTATGATCTGTTAAAGGCCGCGATTGTAAAAAAGGAGTAGGAACTTTGGCCATAACAAAAACTAGCACGCCGTGTTATCTCTATTATACGTGTCCCTTAAGGCTATTTCGAAATCGAATGGCTTAAGCCCACACTAAAAACTGAAGGCTAAGTGCGATATGGTTTTGAAAGTTATCAAGCTAATCAATAAGGTAGCAAGTAGAACACAGATTAATTTTATTAATTCATTCTATAAAACACATGAACAAAGTAATCACTTTGCACAACAGACCGGAAGGGAAACCATCTTTGGACGATTTTAAGATCAACATAGAAGAAGTGCCCTCAGCAGATGACGGAGAAGTCCTGCTAAAAACACGCTACGTCTCGGTAGACCCATACCTGCGGGGCAGGATGAATGATAGTGAGTCATATGTTCCGCCATTTGAACTTAATAAGCCTTTGCAATCAGGCATTATAGCCGAAGTCACCGATTCAAACAACACGCTTTTTAAAATAGGCGACCTTGTTCTTGGAAACCTGGACTGGAAAGAATATCAGGTCTCTAATGGAAAAGGCCTGCGCAAGATCCCAGGCGAGCGCGCATACGTAACTGCATATCTTGGCGTACTCGGCATGACGGGGCTTACCGCTTATTTAGGGCTTACGAAGATTGGTCTTCCAAAACCGGGAAAAACCCTGGTTGTTTCAGGTGCAGCAGGTGCAGTTGGCAGTATTGCAGGTCAGGTGGGCAAGTTGTTGGGATGCAGGGTAGTCGGCCTCACAGGTTCGGATGAAAAAGCCCAGATTCTTAAATCAAAATTCCATTTTGATGAGGCTATAAACTATAAAACTACAGATGACCTTAGCCGGGCTGTCAAGGCGGCATGTCCGGATGGAGTGGATATATATTTTGACAACGTCGGCGGTAAAATATCAGATGATGTACTCTCGAATATCAATAAACATGCACGTATTCCTCTATGCGGTGCCATTTCGCTATACAATAGTTCGGACGCAGTACTAGGCCCTTATATACAGCCTACGCTGATCAAAAAAAGTGCGCTTATACAGGGATTTATTGTAGGCGATTTCGCTGATGAGTTCACCGCAGCGACCGAAAAGTTAACCCAGTGGTTGATGGAAGGGAAACTCACCTATCATGAAACGATATACGAAGGGTTTGAACATATCCCCAAGGCATTTCTGGGGCTTTTTGAAGGCAGCAACGAGGGAAAAATGATCGTGAAAATTTAATTGATTAAAAACCATAAAGCTCAACTGTATGAAAATATTGATGGTATTGACTTCCCATAGTGAGCTGGGAAAGACCGGAATGAAAACCGGATTCTGGGTAGAGGAATTTGCAGCACCTTATTATTTAATGGCTGACGCCGGGGCAAGAATCACGCTGGCATCCCCTATGGGCGGACAGCCACCAATAGATCCCAAAAGCGAAAGCCCTGATGCCCAGACCATAGATACCCTAAGATTTGACCGGGATAATGACCTCAAAGAAAAACTCGCTCATACCCTTCCATTAAGTACAGTAAACGAAATGCATTATGACGCAGTATTCTATCCCGGAGGGCATGGCCCGCTATGGGATCTGGTCAATGATCCCTCGTCCATTAAACTAATTGAGGATTTTCATGCGCATCATAAACCCGTAGCGCTTGTCTGCCATGCGCCGGGCGTGCTGCTGAAAGTGAAATTACCAGACGGCAGGCCCTTGGTAAAAGGGAAAGCGGTTACGGGCTTTGCTGACACCGAAGAAGAGGCTGCCGGGCTAACCGGTGTTGTTCCTTTTCTGGTAGAGGACGAGCTGAAAAAACTGGGCGGACTTTATACCAAGGGGCCGGATTGGGCTTGCTACACCAGACAGGACGGCCTGCTGATAACCCGCATCATCGAAAGAGGCTGCCGGGTTATTAATAAAAGCCCTGAAAGAAGCATAGCTACTTCAAAATGAACACGAACCCTTTTCTGGACCGGCCTTTTTGGAATCTTGAGATAGCGGATGCCTATAAGCAGTTTTCTTCCGGTGAAAATGGGCTTAGCGCTAAGGAGGCTACAAATAAAATGCAATCCTATGGGCCCAATCTCATTGCAGCAAAGGCAAACAATTCCGCTATAATCCTATTCCTTTCGCAGTTCAAGAGCCCGATCACCATATTGCTTATGGTAGCAGCCTTACTGTCTGCTGGTTTGGGAGATATCGCCGATACGGTTATTATTTTTCTGATTGTCCTAGCCAGTAGCATCCTGGGCCTCTGGCAAGAAAAAGGGGCAGCAGATGCGGTGAGGGAACTTTTAAAAATGGTCCAGCTGCATTGCAATGTGATCCGGGAGGGAAAGAATTTAGAACTGTCAATTCCCGAAGTCGTGCCGGGAGATGTGGTACTGCTTTCAGCGGGCGACATTATTCCAGGTGACTGCCTGATCATTTCCTCGCAGGAACTCTTTGTAGATGAGGCTGCTTTTACGGGAGAAAGTTATCCGGTGGAAAAGATAACCGGGGTGCTTTCAATAGAAACGCCACTGGGCAAGCGGAGCAATTCATTATTCATGGGTGCCCACGTTATCAGTGGACAGGCGAAAGCGCTGGTGGTCCAGACGGGCCAGAAGACCGCATTTGGTAAGATATCCGCCAGTTTGAAACTGCGCCCTCCAGAAACAGATTTTGAGAAAGGCATCCGCAAGTTCGGCTACCTGCTCATGCAGATTACCTTATTGCTTGTGGTGGTTATATTTGCCATCAATGCACTGCTGCATAAACCTCTTCTGGATTCATTCCTTTTTTCTTTAGCGCTCGCAGTAGGACTTACCCCACAACTTCTTCCAGCGATTATCAGTGTAAACCTGTCCACCGGGGCCCGGCGCATGGCCAAACAACAGGTTATCGTAAAACGGCTGTCTTCGATCGAGAACTTTGGCAGCATGGATATCCTTTGTTCGGATAAAACAGGAACCATCACAGAAGGCAAGGTAAAACTGAAAGACACATTGGATTTGAACGGCCTGCATAGTGAAAAGGTATTGCAATATGCCTGGCTAAATGCCTCCAAACAACAGGGTTTCCATAACCCTATAGATGAGGCCATCACGCGCAGCTTTAGTTTTGAAAAAGACAACTTTGACCTGGAATCAGAGATACCTTATGATTTCATACGCAAAAGACTGACCATTGTTGTAAACAACGAGGGGATGAACCTTGTTATTACAAAAGGAGCATTGAACAGCATCCTTTCCGTTTGTACCCTAGTCGAGACAAAAGACGGTGAAGGAGCGGATATCGCAGGCCATAAAAAGGCTATACTTGAGCAATACAAAAAGCAGAGCGAAGCCGGTTTCCGTACATTGGGGCTTGCCTTTAAAACTATAAATCGTGGCGATAGCTTCGTGATGGCCGATGAAAAAGACATGACTTTTCTGGGCTTTGTTACTCTTTACGATCCGCCCAAACCAAACATAGCGGCCATTATTGGCCAATTACAGGAATTTGGGGTAAGCCTGAAGATCATCACAGGCGATAATGCCCTGGTTGCCAAAAGTCTTGCCCTGCAAGTCGGTTTTAAAACGCCCAAGATATTGACCGGGGATATGATGCGAAAAATGAGCAGCGCTGCACTCCTCCATCAGGCGCCGCTGACCGCTATTTTCGCTGAGGTTGAACCAAACCAAAAAGAGCGGATTATCTCCATTCTAAAAAAAGCAGGTCATGTTGTAGGCTTTATGGGCGATGGCATCAATGATGCGCCTGCCCTGCATACTGCTGATGTAGGTATTTCAGTAGATACCGCGGTGGATGTTGCAAAAGAAGCAGCTGATATCGTACTGCTGAGCCCTGGCCTGGAAGTGCTGATTGCAGGGATCATTGAGGGCCGCAAGACTTTCACCAATACCATGAAATATATCTTCATGGCGACTAGTGCAAATTTCGGAAATATGTTCAGTATGGCTGGAGCTTCGCTATTTTTGCCCTTCCTGCCCCTTTTGCCCAAACAGATCCTGCTGACTAATTTACTGACTGATTTTCCTGAGATGGCTATTGCTACAGACCGGGTAGACCAGATTAATATACAGTCGCCACAGCGCTGGGACCTCTCTTTTATCAAGCGTTTTATGATCACTTTCGGACTGCTCAGTTCTGTATTCGATTTCCTCACCTTTGGTCTGTTGCTTTTTGTTTTCCATGCCAATGAGCTGCTGTTTCAGACAGGCTGGTTTACTGAATCGGTCATATCAGCTACGCTGATCGTACTGGTTGTCCGCACGAGATTGCCTTTTTTTAAAAGTCTGCCGGGGAGGCTTTTATCCATTGCAACCATTTTCATCCTCATCTTAGTGCTGCTGTTACCGGTTACCCCGCTAGCAGACTGGTTCGGTTTTATCCGCCTTCCCCTGGCATATTACTGCTGGATGATTTTGATCATTTCGGGCTACATTTTTAGCGCGGAATTGACCAAACGCTGGTTCTATAGAAAGGTATTGAAATCGATGTAAGCTCTAGCAGACCCCACTTTCAATCTAAAGGGGAAATAATTTAATCAAAGTCTAATGCGAAGAGGACTATCTATCATCATGTAAGAGGCAATAGGAGTCGCAAGTATGGGCATTTATGTTAGTGCGAGTGGGAATATGGAATAATGTAAAAAAATGCACTAATAAAACCGTAAGATGAACAGAAGAAAATTTAGCCTGAAAAACCAATCATGACCTCATTATGATCATAACTGGTTTTACAATATTGATGGTGGGAATGGAGTACAATAAATATTTCTTCCTTTACTTTTTCATATGCAGTACCGGATCATTTTTCTGTGCTAGTGGATCAATTACCACATTCTCGCCTGCTGTCATCAGCCATTTTCCATGTTGTTTGACATAAACCAGAAGGGCGATATCATCGCTTCCAGGTATTTCCTGCCCATCGGGCGTAGTAAAGGCGCTGACAAAACTTTTGAACTGCACAATGGCGGTTGTGGGATTGATTAGCCTGACAGAAACCCCCTTATTGATCATTGTGGTATTCTTAAACATATTGGTATGATAAAACTGTGTCGAATACTCCACTTCTTTCAGGTTCTTCCACCACATACCTACAATGTTTACCCAGCTGCAGTCCTGAGTGCAATAGTCTTTCATATCGCTATGGTCATGCCTGTTCCAGCTGTTAACCATTGCATCAACCTGTTTTTCGATTGCCCTGACATCGGCGCTTTTGCTTTGAGCGGTTGCAGACAAAACCGGCAAGAGCATTCCCAATAGAATAAAAATCTTTTTCATGTTTTTTTATTCAAAAATAAGTTCTTAAATCTATCCGGAAATAGTATAAAAGCGACAAACTAAATGCGCAGATGTTCTTGCAGCAAAGCGGGTGCAAGAAGTATTTGCTTGGTGAGTTCGCCTGGCAAGACATCTGTAAATATTTTAAAATCCCGGATCAGATGCATCTGGTCGTAATAACCGTTGGCGTGAGCAATACTCGTCCAGCTCAAGCCTGGATTGCGTTCCTTAAGTCTATAGGCATTGGAAAAACGGACAAGCCTGGAGAATACTTTTGGAGAATAGCCCATCACTTCCTTCGACCGCCGCTCATATTGCCTAAGGCTAAGACATGAAATTGACGCGGCACTTTCTATCGACAGGCCCAACTGCAACTGCGCACTCATCGCACGCTCCCAGGGCATGGGTGTAGAATATGGCAGCTTCTTCAAAAGAAAATCCTCCACCACTGTCTTCATTTCTATCGCTGTCTGCGCATATAATAACTGCTCATTCACTTCTGCAATCCCCGAACCGAGCAGAAGGGTGGCATCAATAGCCTCATCATATAGTTCGTGCATGGGCGTGCTAAGCAACCTATGCATTCCACCGGGCTTGAAAGCTACAGAAACAATAACATGATGCATGCCCATTGAGATATTCACCTGGCTAACCTGCGGACCAATGATGACACTTGGGGGAAGCTTGTGGAGAAGCCCCTTCGAATCAGCTGAGATGACCGGATCTCTTGGATAAAAATGAATGGCATGCTGAGGGGTTGGCGGAAAAGGGCTGAACGCTGGCAACTTATTATCCTGTTTTGCCTCAACCACCATAATATGTCTAATGAAGTGCTGGAGTGCAGGTTGCGGTACAAAAAATGATGGGATCATATTCATCTTATGAATATAAAGAGAAATTCACCAGTTACGTTCTTTTCTAAAGATTCAAAGGGTATATTATGCTATTATTTTTAATCCAATGAATGATAACACCCCTAACCGCTAAAATTAGAAGCTCAAAAATCCAGTCCCCACTCTTTCGCTCATGCGGAGAACACCAATGCTTTATCTCATGAAATCAGTAATCAGTTTTTACAAATTTTTACTGACAATTCTGTTCCTCAATTTCACTATTTCAAACCATAGCACAGATAGAAATCCAATCATGGAACTAATTAAAAGATCATTATAGCGAGGTGGCTCAAAACCAAAAAATACCGCTACCGGCCCACAGTAAATCAATGCACCGGAAATAACCAGGGTAATTAAGATGATAACAGGTACCAAGTTGTTTTTATATCTCATCGTTGTAAAAATCGAATAGTAAAAAGAACGATTAACCAGTGTGAGCATGATATTGGCAGATATAAGGCATGTAAAAACCATAGTGCGTGTCAGCTGTTCATCTGCTCCCTTAGCTACCGCATACTGATAGGTCGCAAGGGTTCCCAGGGTAATTACCAGTCCCTGAACTACACTTGTTGATAATTCTTTCCAACTAAAGAATGTTGTACTTAGCGGCCTTGGCTTATTGGACATTGTATTTTTCTCCATGGGCTCATTCTCATAAATGATAGAACATGTAGGTCCCATGATCAGCTCCAAAAATATAATATGCACCGGAGAGAAGATGTTGGGATAAACCCAGTTTAGCGCCAGCGGAATAAATACCGTTAATATAATTGGGATGTGAATGGAAATAATATACTGTATTGCCTTTTTAAGGTTCGAATAGATCCGTCTGCCCATGGCAATAGCATCAACCATCTTTGATAAGTCATCATCCAATAAGATCAGGGATGCGGCCTGTTTGGCAATTTCAGTTCCTTTTTTTCCCATGGCAATACCAATATGGGCTGCTTTTAAAGCAGGGCCGTCATTCACCCCATCTCCGGTCATGGCAACAATATCCCCATTGGCCTTCAATGCGTTGATGATTTTCAGCTTGGCATCTGGAAACATTCGCGTAAAAATACTAACCGAATTAACTTTTTTTTGGAGCTCCTGTTCAGAAAGGGGCATCAGCTGATCGCCGCTGATAAGATGATCGGCCCCTTTAAAACCAATCTGTCTAGCAATGGCACCGGTAGTTTCCGCATTGTCCCCGGTTATAATCTTTACTGCTATCCCGGCATTGTAAAAAGCCTGCAGGACTGAACTGATATTTTTCTTTGGCGGATCATAGAAGGCAACAAGTCCCTTAAAGCAAAAATTGAATTCCTGCTGAGTTTTCGGGAAATCATTACCTATAAAGCTGGACAGGGCAACAGCTAGAATGCGGTACCCTTCTGCTGCCAGTAAATCAATTGCAACATTGATCTCTTTCTTTTCGGTTTCCTTGAGGCCGCTTATGCCCATTATTGCCTCCGGCGCTCCTTTTGCGGAAACAATACGCTGGCCTTTTTCATTTTCAAACAGGTGTGTCATCATCGGAGGTTTCCCTCCCAGTGGATATTCATGTACCATTTTGTATTCAGACCGCTCATCTTTCACTGCCCCATTGGTATAGGCATCATGAAGTGCTACCTCCATCGGGTCAAAGGGTATGGGTTCACTAGCCCACATCCCCAGGGTTATAACTTCCCTTGCGAGGGGCACATTAGTAGTATCTCCGACATCAAAGGTTTGGTTGACCGCGAGTGCATAGATCTTTGCCAGACTCATCCTGTTCTCTGTCAGGGTTCCTGTCTTGTCGGTACATATTACTGAGGCACTGCCCAGTGTCTCTACCGTTTTCATTTGCTTGACCACAATGCCCAGCTTCATCATACGCCAGGCACCAAGAGCCATGAATGTGGTAAATGCTACCGGAATCTCTTCGGGTAAAATGCTCATAGCAAGTGTAAGCGCCTTGGTCAGGCTGTCCAGAAAATTTCGGGAATGCAGGTAATTTATAGCCCACACGATCAGGAAGACAAATCCACCTACCATGACCATTTTCTTTACAAAATTGTTTATCTGCTGTTCAAGCGGTGTTTTCTCCTCCGTTATAGACTCCAGGCTTTTACCGATCTGACCCAGGCGCGTCATATTGCCTATACTATTCACCTTGACAATGGCCAGACCACTCGCGACGGTAGTACCATGAAAAATCAGATTATCTACAGAAGAAGAGTCTTTGTAAACGGCAAGTGACTCACCTGTGATCACACTCTCGTTGACTGAAAAATCATTGGAATGCAAAATAATTCCGTCGGCGGTAATCGCCTTACCTTCCTCGACCATGAGGCTATCACCGACAACCAGTGCTGAGGAGTCTATTTCAAGAACTTTTCCTGTTCTGATTACCGTACATTTTGGCCGCGTAAAATCCTTGAGTTTTTCAAGTGCATTTCGGCTGCGAGAATCCTGATAAAGTGAAATGGCTGCAACAACCACGACTGCAGAAGACAGGAAAATGCCATCACCGGTTTTTCCACTTATAAAATAGATTAAAGAAGCAGCCATCAACAAAATCACCATTGGCTCTTTAAAGAGTCTCTTGAGAGCATCGAAAAATGCATTTTCTTTTTTGAAGGAAAGGGTATTTTCTCCGTACTTTGATCTGGATTCCGCTACCTCAATATCGTTTAATCCCTGCACCCCAAAATTATTGTTCTTCATTGGATTCTATGGATAAATGTTGACCGATTCCTTTTTTTTTGCAGAATTAGGCCATTTTAATGCTTTTATAATAGCTACGAACGGTTTCAGCAGCAGCTTAATGCAGGAACAAAAAAACCAGAACTTCAACAACCTGAGCAAATTTTGCCTGAAGCACTATGAGCCCCCGTAATCCTGGGATCATGAGCCCTGTCCGCAAATCTACCTGTTTACAAGATAAGCACAGATGATGCCCATCACGGTACTTGCTGAGCTAAATCATCTGCAATTTCACTTTAATCGACTTTCAATAATCCACAACAGACCGGGCAGATGAGAACCTGCTAAAAAAATGGGGAAAGCCAAAAGAAAAGACCAGACAAATGCCCACAGGTAAATGAAATTTACGATTTAGTTTGGAACAGCTAACATGCCTTTTAGCAGCATATTTTATTACTTTTTGATCTTCACTCCCACTAATCTCCAAATTCGGTGACTTGTAAATTTTGAGATAAGTGTCAAAACTTTCACTATATCCATTTGATAAATTATAAATGGGATTCAAGCGATCAAAAGTCTGATGGTCTTTCAAATGATCGGCTGTTCAAATGTTTTAAAAACTACAACATTGCTACAGAGTTATTTCGTTTCTTTAATAAATCACAGCTTTTGTTAAGAATCTTTTTTTTTATGAGGCGATTCTTAAATGCGATCCATGAGCGCTACACATCTGAAATAAACAGAAACCATAATGGCTTTAACCGACACTTTAATTATAAAACTCCTAAACCATATCCCCTTAGTAGAAATAGCCACCTTTGCTGGGGTAATTTTAAGCCTTTGGATAATGGAAACACTTGTGTGCAAAAAAAGCCACAAGATTAAGCTCGCACATGCAGTTCCTAATCTACTTTTTATCATAACAGGACTTCCCGTGCAGCTTTCGCTATCGGTCATCGTACTCATAATTTCTCATTGGTGCAGAGCGAATCACTGGGGCCTGATCTACGAGCTAGGTCTTGCGAACCATGTTTTGTTAAAATACCTTATCGGATTTTTGATCCTGGATCTTCTGGATTACCTATACCACGTCATGATGCACAAGACCGGTATATTCTGGAAGTTTCATCAGGTCCATCATGGGGATGAGCAGATCGATGTTTCGACAACTCTCCGTGAACATCCGGGAGAGACTGTTTTGAGGGTATGCTTTCTGGGATTGTGGGTATTTTTTTCAGGGGCCTCCTTTGGATTACTTGTCATCCGCCAGGTTGTGCAGACCGCATCGAATATCCTGGCCCACTCAGAGCTCAGGTTTTCATCAAAAGCAGAGCGGATTCTGGGTTTATTACTCGTGACCCCTCACATACATTCTATCCACCACCACAACCGCATGCCCTTTACCGATTCCAACTATGGCGATGTGCTATGCATCTGGGACCGGTTGTTCGGAACATTCAGGAAAATGGAAGATTCTCAAATATGCCACGGTCTTGATACCCTTGCTGACAACAACTGCACGGGCTTTATCTGCCTGATGAAAATCCCATTTTTAAAAGTAAAGGATTCATCCCTCGCGGATCACCCATTATAGGGCAAAAAGTCCATGCTCTTACATAAACACTTAAAGTGCCAATAACCTTTTACGCATAACCCACCGTCTTTGTTTAAACTGATGCAGGAACTCCACTCTTTACCACTATTCGCATCATAAATAAGCCCGTTCTCCCAGCTTGCCGTCCCACTGCTATAGCTTAGTCCACTTAGAACATCCATTCCTATAAGCTTTCTTTTGCGAAGGGCCGGGTCGGGATTATGGTAATCGGTACGGGTGGCCATTGGCCTGGAAAGGTCATCATGGTCACTGAACCATACAATCCGTGCCCTGTAAGTATTCTCAGCACGGTATACCTCAACAATGAGGTTCTTTTCCTTTGCTATCCATTTGCCCAGGATGCGGTCAGCCGGCGCAGTATGTTCCGCTTTAACAGCAACTGAAAAGCCAAGAAATAGAAAAACAAAAATAAATGTTAAACCTCTGGCAAAAACTGTCCTTTTCATGTCGTTATTTTTTTAGGGTTGATAAGCCGGCCTGTTATATTTCCTCTGGAGCGGAGGACGGTAACCGCTGCAGAAATAAACGAGAAATTTTCTCACAGGCCTGTTGTTCCTCTGGATAATAAGTGGTGGCAGCTGCCGGACCACGTCAAAATACCCCTTAAGCTTTTCAGGCATCAGCGCCTCCATTCCAATATCCTTAAAACGGGGATCTGAATCAATAAAGATTGCATTCTGGCCTGTTAATTTGCTTAGGTCGGTGCCCAAAAAGTCAAATTCCAGGGCAGGCTCTCCCAAAACATTCTGACCGTAAACAAAATTCTCGCTGTATAGATTCAGTTCAGCCGAGGTCTTATAACCGTCTGCTGAAAACACAAAATCTGCATGTTGCTCTCTTTTAATCATCAATACCTTTTTGGAAAGTTCACCCCACCCTACCCAAGTATCATCTGATCTTATTGGACTTGGGTAAAAAAGAACCTCGACAGTAAGTCCCAGGTGAACCAGCAGAGAAAGCAGTATCTGCCACTTGAACCATTTCTCACTCAAATATTTGCTGACCCAGAGTATACCAGAAATGTAGGCCGGCATCATCCAGTTGATCTTGATCCAGTATACCGGAGAGATTAGAAGAAACAAAAGGAAAACCGGGAGAAAAAAGCTCAGCAGAAATAGATCGTTTGTAGGCACTTCACCAGCTTTCTTACTATACTTTCTTAGCAAAACATACAGACCATAGAAAAAGGTAATAAAAAGTATGGGCATCAATAACGCAAGCTGATGCCCCAGCAGTCCAAATATGAATTTGGGCTTGATTGAAAATGCGGATATCTGTCCAATACGCTGGGATCCCTGAAAGGCAAAGGAGGCAAAATCATGCTGAAAGTTCCAGATAATCACAGGCGCAGAAAACAGTACCATCACCAAGCAGCATAGCCATGGCCATATCGTAGCTAGGAGTCTGCGGTGCGAGGCAGACAGCAGCAAAAACAATAGCAGTCCAAATGGTAAAAAAATGGCCGTATACTTGCTATCAAAGGCCAGTCCAATGGCAATGCCACTGAATATCCAGTAAGCCTTTTTATCCATCTTAAAGGCCCTGTGAAGCAAAAGAAGGGATAGTGTCCAGAAAAAAATCAGCGGGGTATCGGGCGTTGAAACCAGTGAGAGTATGCTGACCATTAGCGTGGAGAGCAGCAGCATCGTTGAGCGCACTGCCTGCGCTTTGGGATAAAATGAAAGGGCAAGTTTATAGAAAAGCAGAACTGTTCCTATCGTCAGGACTGAATCAGCAAGTTTTATTGCCACCACATTAGAACCAAAAACCCAGGTAAAAAACCTTAAAAGTACTGCAATTGCAGCAGGATGATCAAAATAGGAAAGCGATGGATGCTGACTGTACAGGTAATAGTAGGCATCCTGCGGCATCGGCCCCATGAAAAATATAGTTAAAATCCGGATCAGCACAATGACTGCTATCGCATAGCGGAGTAAGCCTTCCTGTAACGACCTTTTTTGCGCTTCCATAACTTTTAATTTTTAGGTAAGGTCCGGAGTCGTAAACGAATCAAGGATAACATTCTGTAACATTTAGAAGCCGGCGTTCTACTTTGCTAAAACCTACCATAGACCATCAGGCCTTTGGTTCCATCCTGAAAATAAGGTGAAAAAGTCAGACCGGACTGCTTTTTGGGCATAAAAAGCCTTTTGATGTAAGGATAAACCAGATATGAAATCTTGGTTGAGGCAATACCAAAACCTGCTCCGGCCACTACGTCGCTGAACCAGTGTTTGTTGTTGTACATCCGGAGCGTTCCAGTTGCAGTAGCAACGAAATACCCTGCATAGCCATACCATGGACTGATGTCCCTGTATTCCTGACGAAGGAACTCGGCTGCCGCAAATGCAGATGCGGTATGTCCCGATGGAAAGGAATTATATCCCGAACCATCCGGTCGCAGGCGGTGTTCCCCCTGCTTGATAAAATGTGTAGAAAGCCCCATTATCGCTGCCGAAGTTGCATAAAGCATTGAGGCATCAAACAGGCTATGTTTTCCCTTTACTCCGGAAAGATTGAGCGCAAATACAGCCAGCGCCGGCGCAAACTGCGCATAGTCATCAACGTGCGCTGCAAAACGGGGATGGTCTTCCTGAAGTTCATCTTTTGTACTGATATCAAGCTGTTTGAGCGCCCCGTTGTTACCGACAGCTATAAAACCGTAGCCCATCAGGACCACAGGTGCTATAAACCCAGCAGCCCTGATCCGGCTTTTTTCCATCTGAAAGTCCCTATGAGTATTTAAAACCGTGGAATCAATTAGATCTGCTGAAGGTGAAGGCTGCTGCGACATACAGGTAGTAAAAAACTGCAAAAAAAACAATACAGATAATAAAAACCGTAAACATATTTTTTCCATATTACCTGATTTTATGTAAGATAGCCTAAATTCTCCGCTGTTTTCCATCGCAGTATTTATTTATTCTTTGAAAAAGTCTCTAGTCCTTCCTTGAGGTAACCTGCGTATTTCACAGGATCGTAATCAGCGCCCTGTGGCTGTGCGAGAAGTGCTTCAGTCCTTGGATCGAGCAGTACATAAAAAGGCTGGGAATTTGACTGAAATTTCCTGGCCTGAAGATCGCTCCACTTTTTACCAATGGTATTCAATGTTCTTCCTTCGGGTGTAATAACAACATCTTCTTTTGCCATTTCAGTCTTATCATCTACATACAATTGAATCAGCACATAATCCTGACTGATCATCTTATAAACTTGTTTATCAGGCCATACATTGGCTTCCATTTTGCGGCAGTTTACGCAGGCGTGCCCGGTAAAATCGATCAATACAGGCTTGTTCATTTTCTTTGCCTGATCAATACCTTCCTTATAATCAAAATAAGCATCGAGTTTTAAAGGTGCATGGAATTTATCGGCATATTTATGCGGTCCATTTCCTGAACTTACCGGAGCAGTTTTACCTGCCAGTAGCCCCGCAGTATACAGGTCAAAGTCCTGCGTATCCTGGGGAGGAAGAAATGCAGATACACTTTTTAGCGGTGCTCCCCACATGCCCGGGATGAGATACATGGTAAAGGAAAGTACAACTACAGCTAAAAAAAGCCTAGGAACGGAGATAAAATCCAGTGGACTGTCATGAGAAAACCTGAGTTTACCCAACAGATAAATGCCCATCATCCCAAAAATTACGATCCAAAGGGCAAGAAAAATTTCCCTGTCGAACCACTCCCAGTGGTAGGCTAGATCTACATTACTTAAGAATTTTAGCGCAAAGGCCAGTTCTAAAAAACCAAGTACCACTTTCACACTGTTCAGCCAACCGCCCGATTTTGGAAGTTTCTTCATTGCCGAGGGAAAAAGTGCAAACAGTGCAAAGGGAATTGCCAGCGCAAGCGAAAAGCCAAACATCCCAACAGCTGGTCCTAATAATGCGCCGGTGGTTGCTGCCTGAACGAGCAGTGTACCGATAATGGGCCCGGTGCAGGAGAAGGAAACCAGTGCCAGTGTACCGGCCATAAAAAACAGGCCAGCGATTCCCCCCTTGTCTGAATTCTCATCCATTTTGTTTACCCAAGATGAAGGCAAGGTAATTTCGAATGCCCCCAGAAAAGATGCTGCAAAAACCACAAGCAACAGAAAGAAAAAGAAATTGAATATTCCGTTGGTTGAGAGGCTGTTCAGCGCATCAGCCCCAAATATAACGGTAACCAGAAGTCCTAATACTACATAAATCAAGATGATGAAAAACCCGTAAAGCGACGCCTTCCGGAAAGCCCTGCCTTTTTCTGCACCTTTTGTAAAAAAACTTACGGTTAATGGCAGCATTGGAAAGATGCACGGCATCAGCAGGGCCGCCATGCCGCCAACAAAGCCGGCTAAAAAAATCCCCCAGATGGTTCTGTGCTCTGCCTTTTGTGGCGCAGCTGTTTTTGTTTGTAATACAGCACCCGATTTTACCGTATCTTTCGAAACAGGCTTATCAACTTTTGGAGCAGAGACCGCTGACGAATCTTTTATCTCGGTAAAAACAAGGTCATCGGGAGTCTTTTCCTGCTGTCTGGCTTGAGAAAGCTGTGCCGTAGCAAAGAACAATAGCATGCCCAGGACAAATCTTTTTAGGTTTATCATCATCAGAATTTTATGTGTGTGTTTCTTTTTTTTGGGGACTTATTTAAACTTGAGGTTCAATGAAACGATATTCGAAACCAGGCTTGTTGAACGCGAATAATGGCCATACCTCAACTCTAGCATATTTAAGCGCTGCCAGCCAAAAACACCCTTGGGCGGAGCAAAACGGATACCTGCACCATAAAAATCGCTGGTTAAGGTAGATAGATCATAATCGCTGGTAAAATATTGTTCCGATGGCGAATGCTGGCCATAAGGTGCAAAGTATTTGGTTCCCACCTGGTTATTGTAGCGATAGAAAGGGCTTATAGAGAAGAACGAATTGATCTTTACCGGTATTTCAAGCTCTGCCGTATGTGCCCTAATGCCCCAGTTATCCATATAATAACGGTAAAAAGTGCGGATCACAAAACGGTCGTCCAAAAAGTAGTTCATCCGCAGTCCGATAGGAAGTTTGTAACGTTTATCGGGCAGGGTTTCTGATCGCAGTGAGCCATCGGTAAAATAATCGCGCTGGTATTTAGTGGCCAGCAAGCCCTTCTGATATGATGGTTCCAGGATCAATGAAGCCTGAAATTTCTGAGAAATTACCTGTGAAAGTGAAAAGGATGCACTGAAAGAATTCCTCGGGGCGGTATCGTATTGTTCGTGTCCCTTGCCTGTATTGCCCGTTCGCAGTTCAATCGGCAGGATGACCGTCCACTGATCTAAAAATGCCTGAAGTTTAAAGTCAAACTGGGTATTTTTATCTTTTGATAAACGGGTTAAATTAAAGGCTGCTCCCATTGATTGGTAATCGAATTCTGTTGAATAAGATCCTGTGAAACCAAAGGAATTTCCTGTTTCTTCATTGGAGTGTGTCCAGTTTAAAGAAGGGTAAATACGGGTATCGGCCGAAGAGGCTGAAGAAATAGTGCTTGGATCGATTTTATCAGACGAAGCGGAAGTATAATGATCCACGCCAAGTTCAAAAAGGAAAGTATTTTTCCTGCCCCTTTTGTTAAACTTCGACATCTGCAGGTCGATGGTATTGGCAAAATCGCTCAGTTTCTCTGTGCCTATCCCCCCTGTAACGGCAGAATTATTTCCATTTTGGTGGTAATATGCCGAAACCAGGTTAATCTCATCGATTTTAAGTTTTCTCGACTGGTACTTACTGCTATCTGCTTTTGCAGGTTCAGGCCTGGTTTGCGCATAAGTGCTCAATATACCGAAGTACATAAAAAGCACATGAAGATATATTTTTTTCATTTTCTGATCCTATTTAGTTACAGCCACAACCACCGCCACTCTTGCCGCCATTGGCTCCCGATGCGCCTTCACGGTACAGCTGAAAACTCTGTTCAAATTTCTGGGCCTTTCGGGCCGACAGGATCATATCGGCATCGTTAAGTTTACTTTTTTGATAAGGCTTTACGCTGCTACAGGCACTAAGCAAACTGCCCAGCGAAATTGCGGTAACCATCGAAAGGAAAAATGTTCTTGAAATTTTCATATTTATATCACATTAATATTGTTTGAGGTATATACCCGGTCATTATCATCGATAACAATACAGGCCACTTGTTTAATCTGGTTAATCAGCTCCAGCCCTATTTTTACGCCCATCACCACAACAGGCGTAGCCAGCGCATCGGCAAGTTCAGCACTTGGGCAGATGATGCTTACGCTTTTAACACCACTCACCGGAAGTCCGGTTTTGGGATCTATGGTATGGGAATAGCGTTTGCCATTAATCGTCACAAATTTTTCGTAACTACCCGAAGTGGCAATCGCCATATCGCTGATTTTTAGCGCGGAAAACGGCCTATCGGTCTGTTCGGGGTCGGCAATACCTACCGTCCATGGGCGGCCAGTACTTTGAGTCCCCCAGGTTACCAGATCCCCGGCCGCATTCACAATCCCGCTTTTGATACCCAGTTTTTGCAGCACCAATTTTGCCTTATCGGCAGCATAACCTTTCCCAATTCCGCCAAAACCGATACGCATGCCTTTGTTTTTTAAAAACGCAGTCGATTTTTCTTTATCCAGAATCACATTTCGGTAATCGATGAGCCCAACAGATGCCAGGGCGGTTGCTTCATCAGGCAAGCTGGTCATACCCGGATCAAAGTTCCAAAGTCTTTTATCAATCGATCCGTAGGTAATATCAAAAGCGCCATCGGTAATTTCTGATATCCTGACAGACCGCTCGATCAGACTGATCACTTCCTCGTCTACTTTTACCGGACTTAAACCGGCATGTTCGTTGATCAGGCTGGTTTGGCTGAGATCGCTGAAAGTGGTGAGCAGGTATTCTATCCTTCGCACTTCATCTATTGCGGCATCTATGGCCACATTGCCCTCCTGCCCGTTCTCAGCAATCACAGTAAACTCAAACCGGTTTCCCATGAGTTTTAGTATCCGGTTTACAGAAACAGGTTTAGCCATTTTGAGCTTTATTTTTTTAGTTTATCAATTTCGGAAACAAAAGCCTGCGGACTTTCATCAGGAAATCCGTCCCAGCTTTTCAGCACCTTTCCATTTTCATCTACCAGAACCGTGTATGGAAACTTACCGTCCTTATTGTACAACTCGGCCAGGGATTCGTTTAGCTTGATCTGCTCTTTTGGAAGCTGATTTTTCTTCTGTCTTGGAAAATCTGCCCTTACGAGTAAAAGATTGGCAGCAGCATATTGTTCAAAACTTTCGGATTCCAAAATCTCTTTGCGCAGGCGTATACATGGACCGCACCAATCGGACCCGGAAAAGTTGATGAGGATCTGTTTATGTGTGGCTTTAGCCTGTTTCTGCGCTTCAGTAAAGTTTCCCATCCATGATGCCGGAATAGCGAACAACCCGATTAGGGCGACAAAAAGTAGTTTCATAATTTTCAAGAATAAACTTTTAAAGTAGTAGCCGTTAGCTGGGTATTATAAACAGTTAAGGAGCGTGAAGCCGGACCATTGGTTACTGCGCCGTTTTCAGAAAAGGTTGCGCCATGATTGGGGCAGTAAAAGCGGCTGTTTGCCGATTGATAAGTCAAGGTGTAGCTTTCGTGGGTGCACGATCGCTGTACGGCAATATAAGCCCCTGCTTTTGTTTTGGCCACGATAACCCCATTCGACACCAATGACCCACCGTTGCTTAGCAGTGCAGCATTAGCTGCCAGGCTTAAATCGAGCGTAAAGTTTACGCCGGTAGGGCCTGTAGTGTCCGTAGAACTGCTGCCATCCGTTTTTTTGCAACCGATACAGTTGATCAGGGCGAAAGCCGCGGCGCTCATCCCAATGCTGTTAAGAAAATCTTTCCTGTCCATATTCTTTTTATAGTTAAAATGAGTAATGCAATGAAATATTCGGTCAATGTCCCGACGGATCACCTTTTGGTATCGACGGGATCTAGTGAATAAAATCTGTGTAAAAATTCTATCTATAAAAAGGCCTTAGGGTTCCGTGTACTTTAGCTACTGGTTAATGAATGAGTTTTAAAAAAGCAATAGCTTGTAACAAAACTATAGACAAAGTCTGAAGACATCCTGAAGTTTTGAATTAAAATTTGTTAAATATTTGTTAATGATATTTTTAGTAAATGGGACGACTTAAGTAATTAGTCTTGCGATCAGAAATGTGGCCCCGGCAGCAATCAGACCTATCGCTGTAACTTTAAAAGCACCCTTTATTGGCGGCTGACCAGTTACCCTGCTTTTAAAATAGCCAAATACAAACAGACAGATGGTGGTCAGTACAGCGGAGAGGATCAGTCCATCCTGCGGCATCGAAGTAAAAAAATATGCTGACAAGGGCAGCATACCGCCCACACAGTATGAAAACCCTATGGTAAGGGCACTGTTGCGTGCCCTGTTGATGTCTGGTTTTTCCAGGCCCAGCTCAAACTTCATCATAAAATCTACCCAATGGTCTTTATTCTTACTCAACTGATCCACAATCAGATCCTGTGCCTTTTCGTCCAGCCCATATTCAGCAAAGATTTCCTTTACCTCTTCTTTTTCCTTTTCGGGCACATTTTCAACTTCCAGGTATTCCCTTTTTAGCTCACTTTCATAATGCTCCTGCTCTGTTTTACCGGCCAGGTAGCCGCCCAGTCCCATGGCGATGCAGCCGGCAATGATCTCGGCAATGCCGGCGGTAATGATAATCGAATTGCTGCTTACCGCGGCGCTTAGGCCGGCGGCAAGTGCAAATGGAACGGTGAGCCCATCACTCATACCGATAACGATATCGGAAATGAATGCTGAGCTTTTTAAATGCTTTTCATCATGTGGATTATTCATCAGCTTTATTTTTAAGTTTCATTAGCAGCGTGTAAGCGCCCTTGATCACAAGCGGTTCTCCTTTCAGTATTTCCGCATCTTTAATTTCGGTCCTTCCTGACTCGCTTTTACCGCTTTCGACCGGAGTCATCTTAAACTTGTCAGGGCCGATCGCCAAAAAGATGTATTGCTTGCCTTCGAAATCAACCAGCGCCTCATCGGGGAGTGTAGATGAGTTGTTATTAGTCACCTGGATCTCTGCATTCATATACATACCAGGGATCAGCGCCTTATCATAGTTTTCGAAATGGCAATGAACTTCTGCCAGGTGGTCTGCCGATAAATCTTTGCTGATTAAAATAATCTCGCAATCATATTTTTTTCCAGGAACATTATTGCTGTAGGCTTTGAGTTTTTGGCCAATGGCCAGCTTTGGCAAATCCTTTTCAAAAACTTTCAGATTAAGGTGTATATCCGTTGGATTCACCAGCTCAAAAAGCACATCAGAAGGGTTTACATATTTACCGATATTTACGTTTACCTTCGAAACAAAGCCGGTAATGGGAGAATATAAATTTATTCTTCTGGAAATATTCCGCTCGGTAAGCCTGGAGGCATTGATATTAATCAGGCTCAGTTTTTCAGCTAATGCACCCAAACTAATGCGCATCGTTTTATAGTCTGCCTCTGCCTGTTGGAATACCTTGTTGCTGCTGACCTGGCTCTGGTTCAGCTCTTTCTGGCGGAAGTACTCCCTTTGGGCGAATTCAAGTTTAGCCTTTATCGTCAGGTAATCCTGCTGCATCTGGATATACTGCTGATCTTCCATTTCTGCGATGGCCTCCCCCTTGCTCACATGCATACCTGGCAAAAGCTTGGTAGAACGCAGATAGCCTCCAAGTGGCATACTTATCGAAACCATATTCTGGGGCGGTACGTCTATGCTCCCGTTTACCCTGATCACTTCCGCAATATTTTGATTTTCTATCTGCCCGGTTTGTATACCTGCATTTTTTAACTGGGCTGAATTTAGTACGACTACATCAGCTTGATCTGTGTTATTTGCTGCCTTTTCAGGCGCTGCTTTCTTTTGACTGCAGGCTGTTAAAAGCAATATAACGAAGATTGGAATTATATTTTTCATCCTTATATAGTTTGTTTTTTATGGGCGATGAAGCGATCCTGAATTTTAATTCACTGCATTTACTTTGCGTGAAATTCACGATGTTCTGATGCTTACATGGCTTCTAGTAGTTACTACTATTGTTTTTTAATTGTATTTTTGAGCTCGTAAACTCAGTTTATTTTTATTGGTGATGAAACAGGTTTGAGTCTGTATTCACTGAATGTTACTCATGTGAAATATAGAATCGTTTCATTCTGCTCTAGCGTTTAAATAATTCCACTGAACGACTGCCTGATTCAGGGTTTTAACAAGATCTAAGTAATTGCTTCGTATCGTAACAGACTGGTTGATCAACATACCCCATTCGAGATAATTGATTTCTCCATTTACAAACTGCTTGTTGGCTGTGGTCATAATGAGATCTGCATTTTTGAGCACCGTTTTTTCGTACTGCTCTACATTTTCCAGCCCATATTGGTATTGCTTTCTGACTGTCGCTAGTTGCAGTTCCAGCTGTTGTTTTTGCTGCTGGAAACTGGAAATGGCTATATCTTCATTAATCTTGGCTGCCGATATCTTAGCTTTCTGGGCAGATCTAAAAATCGGAATACCGATACCTACCTGCGCGGCCTGGAAACGTTTGTTACCATTATAGTAACGGTCGTCAGCGCCGGTTCCTTTCATAGAAGTATTAAAATAGCCGAGGCTGATTTCTGGAAGCAGTTTCGACTGTTCTACTTTGGTGAGCGCTTTACTGATGAGATTTTGGTGCTCATAAATCTTCAAGGTATAATTTTTATCCACTTCAAAGGCCTCCACATTTTCAGGCAATTTTTTCTTTTCTATTTTGCCCGCAGGATAAAACCTATTTTCACTATTGAGTAACACCCCAAACTGAAGCAATACGGTTTCCATTTCCTGGCGGAGCTGGCTTAACTGAAAAGCCACTGCTGCTTTCTGGGTTTCGGCTGTAGCCTTTTCCATGATATTGCTTTCTCCTACCTTAAAACGGATTTTTGCCTTATCCAAAAACTGGCTGTAAAGCGAATCGCTTTTCAAGATCAGTTTTTCCTTTTCTTTTAAATATAAAAAATGATCAAACACTTCTGCTATTGTCCTGCGAAGCTCGGCTGCTTTTAGGGTAGCGTTTAAGGTTGCCTGCTCCGCTTCTAAAGTAAGTAGATTTCGCTGTTTTGCATATACAGATGGGAAACTGAAAGACTGGGAAATTCCGATCCTGTTATCGGTATAAGCACTGTTTAGCTGTCCAACTTCTCCTGTTAGATTGGCCATGGGCATTGCGCCAGACGTTTTGATGAGTTGCTGCTGGTATTTGATCAGTAGTGTTTGATTTTTAATCGTCAAACTATTTTTCATGGCGGTATCTATAGCTGCTGAAAGCGAGATAGGCTGCTGGGCATTTACCTCACCTATACCAATTGAAAGTACAATACCAACTATGGTAAGCCTTTTACGACCAAAAGAAAATCCAATTCCTTTTTCAAACAAAATATAAAGCACCGGTAATACAAAAAGTGTTAAAAAAGTTGCCACCATAAGGCCTCCTATCACAACTGTTGCCAAAGGCCGCTGCACTTCGGCACCTGCTCCATTGCTCAGGGCCATAGGCAGAAAACCTAAAGATGCCACAAAAGCGGTCATCATGACCGGTCTTAATCTCAAACTGGTTCCTTTAAGTACAATTTCTCTTAAATTCGTCATGCCTTCTTTTTTAAGTCTGTTAAACTCCGCAATAAGCACAATTCCATTGAGTACGGCCACACCAAAAAGAGCGATAAAGCCAACCCCGGCACTAATACTGAAAGGCATTCCACGCAGCGCAAGAAAGAAAATCCCACCTATTGCAGACAGCGGAATGGCTGAATAGATAAGCAATCCCTGTTTAACTGAACCAAAAGCAAAAAACAGCAGGATAAATATCAGTACCAAGGATACGGGTACAGCAACCATCAGCCTTTTTTTGGCCGCATTCAAATTCTCAAATGCACCACCATAAGTGACGTAATAGCCTGGGGGAAATTTGATCTTGGCATTTACCTTTTCCTGCAGTTCATTAACAATGGTCTGCACATCTCTTCCCCTTACATTGAAACCGACAACCAATCTCCTTTTGGCATCCTCACGCTGAATCTGGTTGGGGCCGTTTTTGATTTCAACATTTGCAAGCTGAGATAAAGGTATCTGCGACCCGGCAGGCGTTGGTATTAAAAGGTTCTGGATGTCAGAAAGATTTTTGCGCTGCTCCCCATCCAGCCTCACCACAAGTTGAAAACGCTTCTCCCCTTCAAAAATAAGACCTGCACTCTGGCCGGCAAATGCAGTATTGACGATCCGGTTCACGTCCGTAATATCCAGGTTATATTGAGCGATTAATGCCCTGTTGTAAGAAATCACCACCTGCGGCATCCCGGTGACCGGTTCAATGAAGAGATCCTGGGCGCCGTTTACAGAAGAAATTACCGAACCCAGTTGTTTGGCAAATATCGCTAGGGTGTCCAGGTTCTCCCCGAAAATCTTGCAAACCACGTCCTGCCTGGCTCCGGTCATCAGCTCATTGAATCGCATCTGTACCGGATACTGAAATCCAGCGGTAATGCCGGGCACTGCTTCCAGCGCCTTGCCCATTTTTTCAGACATTTCGTTAAATGTTTTCGCTGATGTCCATTCCTTTTTATCCTTCAATATCACCATCATATCACTGGCCTCCATCGGCATGGGATCAGTCGGCACCTCGCCACTTCCAATCTTGGTGACCACTTTTTCTACTTCCGGAAACTGGGTCTTCAAGATATGCGCTGCCTTTTGTGTACTTTCTATCGTTGTAGAAATACTACTTCCTGTGAGTACTCTGGTATCTACAGCAAAATCGCCTTCTTCCAGGGCTGGGATAAACTCGCCCCCAAGAAAGGTGAGGGTAATCACAGCCAGTACAAATAATGAAAATACAGTGAGTAATACCATTTTTGGAAATGCGATAACTTTCGATAGCGTTTTATGATAAGCATTTTCCAGTCTGGATATCATCCTATCAGAAAAATTGGCGTTGTGTTTGATTTTTTTGCTCAAAAACAGCGCACTCATCATGGGGATGTAAGTGAGCGAGAGGATAAAGGCACCCAGCAATGCAAAGGCCACTGTTTGCGCCATTGGCTTGAACATTTTTCCTTCAATCCCCTGCAAGGTAAAAATCGGGAGATAAACGATCAAAATGATAATCTGCCCAAATACTGCACTGTTCATCATCTTACCTGCAGATTGCTCAACCTGTCCGTCCATTTCCTGCGGCGATATTTTATCGAGCGTTGCAAACTTCTTGTGATGGGCAAGCTGGTGCATCACCGCTTCAACGATAATTACGGCACCATCCACAATAAGCCCGAAATCCAGTGCGCCAAGGCTCATCAGGTTTCCGCTTACCCCGAAGGTATTCATCATAATCACCGCAAAAAGCATAGCAAGGGGAATAATGGAAGCCACAATCAACCCTGCCCTGAAATTACCCAGAAAAAGAACGAGTACAAATACAACAATCAGTGCACCTTCCATCAGGTTTTTTTCTACCGTACCGATTGCATTGTTTACCATCTTAGTCCTATCCAAAAATGGTTCGATTACCACCCCTTTCGGCAAGGTCTTCTGGATCTGGGAAATTCTGTCTTTTACATTTTTGATCACCTCGCTGCTGTTTGCGCCTTTCAACATCATCACCACCGCGCCTGATACTTCCCCCTGGTCGTTATAACACATTGCACCATAACGTGTAGCGTAGCCAAGCTTTACCTCAGCCACGTCCCGGATAAAGAGCGGTCTGTTCTGCGGCGTTTTGATAGAGATATTTCCAATATCTTCTATCGTAGATACCAGTCCTTCGGTACGGATAAACAGCACCGAGGGACCTTTTTCGATATAAGCACCGCCGGTATTCTGGTTATTACGGTCAATCGCACTGAACACATCATTTATGGTAATTCCGAAAGATGCGAGTTTGTTGGGGTTGATGGCAATTTCATATTGCTTAAGCTTGCCACCGAAACTGCTTACCTCTGCTACCCCTTTGACGCCAAGTAACTGTCTTCTTACAATCCAGTCCTGAATAGTTCTGAGCTCAGTTTCTTTATATTTATGTTCATAACCTTTTTCCGGCCGGACCACGTATTGATAAATTTCTCCCAGACCGGTAGATACCGGACCAAGCTCAGGGCTTCCTATACCCTGCGGAATTTGCGTCTGAACCTGCTGCAGACGTTCTGCAACCTGCTGCCTTGCCCAATAAATATCGGTATCATCGTTAAAAACAATGGTAACCAGGGAAAGGCCAAACCTTGAAAAGCTCCTGATCTCGAGCATACCTGGTATATTGCTATTGGCCTGCTCGATGGGAAAGGTGACCAGTCTTTCGATGTCGGTCGCGCCGAAAGAGGGTGCAATGGTGATTACCTGAACCTGGTTATTGGTAATGTCGGGAACTGCATCTATAGGCAGTTTTTTGATCTCGTAAAATCCATATCCGATGAGCGCAAAAATAAACAGCCCGATGATAAGCTTATTGCGCACCGAAAATTCTATTATCCTGTTGAGCATAAAATCTTTAATAAACGTTTAAAAATTAATAAAATTTGTTCTTATGCTTATCAGATCGATAGCGCATAAGTGCTCAGGCAGAACTTTGGTGGTTGCCAAATGCCGCCTCCGGGTTTAGCGGTTTCGGGAAATTCGTAATAGAATAATTTGAGGTGTAGCAATTCAATGCCCGGATCGATTGGAACGACTATCTGACTGGCTTCCAGGCGAACGGGATTTCCACCATGTCCTAGCGCAGCACAGGTTTTAAATGGCAATTTCATATCCTTATCATAGTCTGCATCATGCACATCTCCGTTAAAGTAATGTATACAAAAAAATCCCCAAAGAGATAAATCATTTTGCTTCTCTTTATGCTCAAGGTAATGCCCGATCAGCTCGGGCAGCTTTAAAAACTGAGAAAGCTCTGTAGATGAAAACAGATAAGTGCACAATAGAAGTACAGCAGTTCTTTTTAGCATTTCCTAGATCCTAATTATTTTCATCAGCATTTTCGATTCTCCCCCCCGTTGATCATATCCGAAACAATTCCCTTTCCATCTTTACGCTCGGCTAGAAAAACTCCCGCCAAATGAAGAACAATAAAACCCAGTATCAGGTACATGCAAAAGCCATGGAATTCCTTTATGCTGTGGTTAATTTTTTGCGGGATGCCGGTATAATCTTCAAAAGCGAGCAGCAAGCCGGTAACTACCATAATCAAAAGCAGGAGATAAAAAATGATATAAAGTCCTTTCACCACCAGTTCGTGCTTTGCTGCCTCTCGCTCTTTTTTTAAAATAAAATAAGCCCGGTAAGCTTTTCTGAGCTTGGGAAAGAGCCTTTGTGCAGGTGGTAGAAAAAATTCAGCAATTACCCTGAAAAGAAAAAGCGCGGCTAAGGCATAGCCAAAATAGATGTGTATACCCCATACCTGATCTTCCAGGCCATGCGTAACTGCACCGGCCTGCTTATCACTTATTGATGCACCGGCATTGATCAATTCATTTTTCACAAAGCTGCGCTGCGAGCGGTCAAAAAGCGTAGAGTTGATCAGCACGGTGAGCAGGGATCCTGAGATCAGGATAAAATTTACCCAGTGCCAGAAACGTGTCGCAGAAGCATACTTCTTTCCTTTTCTGTTCGCTCCGATTTCTAGATTGGTAGGTTCGATAATGGCCATATGATTTTATTGAGGGTTAAAAGTTATGCTAAAAGTATGCAGGTCTTGATGGTAGGAATAATCAAGCTGGTAATGTTGCCGGTTGCAGATCTGTTTCAATATGGCAAGCCCCAAACCGGTGCCTTCGGATGCATTATCCTTATAAAAACGGTCAAATATTTTTCCGGGATCGAGCGCCTTGTTGTGCCCGGTATTGGCAAATACTATTTTTTCTGCATCCAAGCTAATCTCAATTTTACCTCCATCATAGTTATGCCTGATCACGTTGCTGAAAAGATTATTAATCAGTATTTCAAGTAAGCTTCGGCTTGCAGAAATGCTTACTTCGGCTAAGTTGGTTTCTACAGAAATATTTCGCTCCGTGATAAGTTCCTGGAAGTAAACCTGCTTTTCTTCGATAAGCGATTTCAGGTTGACCTTTTCCTCATCCTGCAATAAATTATTATCAATTTTAACTAAAAGAAGTAGGGATTGGTTAAGCTTGGTTAGACGCGAAGTTGCTTTATACAGTTCAATGAGCGTTTCGCCATCTTCCTTACCCAAAACATTTGATTGAAGCATGTTATCAAGTTTTGAATTGATTACCGCAAGCGGCGTCATCATTTCGTGGGAAGCATTTTCGGTAAAAAGCTTGATCTCGTTATAATCAGATTTCACTTTCCCCGAAAGCGCTACCAATACCTTGTTTAATTGCCTGAATTCTTCAACGGGCATTTCAACAGGTTCATAGGGCCGCTCATGGTTGATATTGAACGCGGTAATATTCTTTAAAAGCTGCTCAAAAGGCGTCCAGATTTTCCTGAGCAAAATCCTATTTACCAGTAACACCAGGGCAAAAAGCATCGTCACCGGAATGAGGATAATGAGGCAGATGTTCCTGATCTGCTCTTGCCGTTCAAATTTTGAAGCAATGACCAGAACCTGGTAAGGTTGCCCAACCAGTTCGAGTTCGGTTTTAAGGTACCTTGCGGTTTCCTTCCGGTGCTTAAGGGGGTTATAGAATAGGGTATCAGCGTAGCTACTGGAAGGACTGGCCTTCTTTATTTTTTTATATTGAACAACAAGGTCCTCAAATTCATGTGGCTGATAAAAATTGCCTTCTGCCGAATACTCCTTTACCTCCATAACTTCTTCCACCAGATCATGGTCAATCTGCTGATCAAGATAATAGATGAGCATCCGGTAAAAAAGAAATCCGATCAGCAGCAGTCCAAAAAGACTGATGATCATCAGTATCCTGTTATATTTGGTAAATAGCTTCATACTTCCGTGAATTTGTAACCTATACCATATACTGACTGAAAATAATCCCTGCTGCCTGCATCGGTAAGTTTTTTTCTGATATTCTTGATATGGGTGTAAATGAAATCAAAACTGTCGGCCATATCTGAATCATCACCCCAGATGTGCTCAACCGCAGCAGATTTGGAAATAACCTTACCTTTATTGGAAACAAAATAAAGCAAGAGATCAAATTCTTTTTTGGTCATGTAAACCACTTTACCATTTACAAGTACCTCTTTAGCATCCAGGTCTATCCTGATTTCGTTAAATTCAATATGCCTTTCGCCATGAGCACTTTTGCGGCGAACAACTGCCAGTATCCTGGCATTGAGCTCCGAGAGGTGAAAGGGCTTGATTAGGTAATCATCAGCTCCAAGGCTAAGTCCTTCTATTTTTTGATCGATGGAATTTCTTGCCGAAATAATGATTACCCCTTCTGTTCTGTTCATCCGTTTAAGATAGTTCAATATCTGAAGCCCTTCTCCATCGGGAAGGGTAAGATCGAGCAAAATGCAGTCATAATCATATGCCCCTAAGCGGCCAAGTGCTTCGCTATAAGTTGAAGCCTGACTACATAAATTTCCCTGGGAGAGCAGATACTGTGCTATACTACGCTGCAGCCCGGGTTCATCTTCAATGATTAGAATCTTCATAAAAACAAATATGGTTTAAGATACTGAAGACATCTTGAAGTTCCCTCAAAAAAGGACCCAAATGGCTTTTAAAATAAATCAATTACCTGAAAGTCTTTTAATGTTAACCTGTTTTCCCGCCTGAAATGCAGACCTGGAATAGGGTTCAAAATACTCGTGGGAAATGAGGAGCTTAAGATTTAAGGAATTCCATTGCTCTGTGTCATAAAACAGATTTAACATGACTTCCCATTCCTTTCGAAGTTTTTCTGAATAAAGGACATAATCCTCTAGAGAAAAATGATACAGATCAGCGTCGCATAAGATCTTTCCGAGTTTTTCTGTTGGAAATTGAGGAAACCTGGTGTCAGCTATACAACGGCAAATTTCATCGATGATCTCCTGTCCTACATTTTCATTTCGCAAAAAATCAGTTGCAATCCGCATGCTCTGTTCTTCATGCCCTATATATTTTTGTGTATAACCTGTATCATGAAACAACGCCGCAAGGTCTAGTTTGAATAGCTCGACCTCGCTTAACCCACTGTGGTTTCCTATTTCTCTGGCAATCCTAACGGTCTGAAGGGTATGCTGAAGGTCATGAAAGTACATCTTATCTGATAACTGATCCATAAACAATCTCTTAACGTAAATCAGTGCCCTGTCTATTATCGGTTCCATGTTTTCTTTTATTATTATTGCATCAGGCAATAATAAACATCAAATCTAAAGACAAGTTGAAGTTTGTATCGAATACGTTTAATCAATTCACATAAAGTTTTGAAAGTTCAAGCTTGAGATTATCTTCAATTCTGGAAAGGAATTCTTCAGTATAAAGGTAATCCTTACCATGCTCTACAGCGTTTCCATGAATACACACTGCGAGATCCTTAGTCATACTACCTGACCTTACGGTGTCTATACAGACTTTTTCAAGGATATGACAGAAATCTATAAGCTTCTGGTTAGCGTCAAGTTGCCCTCTAAATTCAAGCCCCCTGGTCCAGGCAAATATTGAGGCAATCGGATTGGTCGAGGTAGGTCTACCGGCCTGGTGCTCCCTGTAGTGCCTGGTTACCGTCCCGTGTGCTGCTTCAGCCTCCATTACCTTTCCATCTGGCGTGATTAAAACAGATGTCATCAGTCCCAAAGAACCAAAGCCCTGTGCAACGATGTCCGACTGAACATCTCCGTCGTAATTCTTGCACGCCCATACAAAGTTACCGTTCCATTTTAGTGCAGAGGCCACCATATCATCAATCAGACGATGCTCGTATGTAATTCCCTCTTTAGAAAAAGTTGCGGCGAATTCTTTTTCAAAAACCTCATGAAAGATATCCTTAAATCGACCATCATATTTTTTGAGGATCGTATTCTTTGTTGATAGGTATAGTGGCCATTTTTTGGCAATTGCCTGATTAAAACATGCCCGGGCAAAGCCGTATATACTCTCGTCGGTATTATACATCGCCATTGCAACGCCGTCTCCTTTGAAGTTATACACCTGGTAGCTTTTCTCCCCCTGCCCATTATCGGGTTCAAAAGTTATGGTGAGCTTTCCGCTGCCCTTTGTACGAAAGTCCGTCGCACGGTACTGATCAGCAAAGGCATGTCTTCCGATACAGATGGGACCCGTCCAGTTAGAAACCAGTCTTGGAATGTTTTCAATAACAATTGGCTCACGGAAAACCGTACCGTCCAGGATATTCCGGATCGTACCATTTGGGGACTTCCACATCTCCTTCAGCTTAAATTCTTCCACCCGCTGTTCATCTGGCGTGATCGTGGCGCATTTGATTCCTACACCATATTTCTTAATGGCCTCTGAGGCATCTATAGTCACCTGGTCACCGGTCATATCGCGGTGCTGGATCCCAAGATCGAAATATTTTATATCGAGATCCAGATAAGGAATTATGAGTCTATCCTTTATAAACCTCCATATCACTCGTGTCATCTCATCCCCATCAAGTTCCACTATTGGTGATATTACTTTGATCTTTATAATTTCCATATTATTACTTCTTTAAAATAAAACCGGAAGAAATAAATTGCTTCCCGGCGTTGCAACCAGTCTGAGCTTACTGCAGTGGCAAACTGAAACTAAATATAGAGCCCTGGCCCATTTCACTTTGAACCCAGATTTTCCCCTTATGCAATTTTACAATCTCAGCAGACAGATACAGTCCAAGGCCGAATCCGGAAACCTTACGGGTCTGGAGATTATCTGCCCTGTAATATCTATCAAAGAGTTTCTTTTGGTCCTTTTCCTTTATACCATCCCCATGATCCTTTACCAAGAGGGTCAACATTTTCTTGGATACCTTTAAAGAAATTTCAATATCCGTTCCATCAGGTGAGTACTTTGAAGCATTGATGATGAAATTATTGACAACCTGCCCAATCTTATCCCGGTCTGCAGTTACCTGGCAACCCCGATGGGATAACAGCTTAATCTCATGTTTGAGCACGATTAGTCTGGTATCTGCTATGATTTCCTCGAGCAGATCATTTATTTCAAAAGGCTCTGCATTTAAATAAATCTTTCCCGCCTCGAAACTTGAGGTATTAAGGAAACCGTTAACCAAATTAGACATCTTTTTGACCTGTAGGCCTGCTTTGCTGAGAGAGGAAACCAGAAAATCATCACCACTGTTTTTGGTCCTTGATCCCATCAGCTGAATGTAACCCTGAAGGGTAGTGAGTGGATTTCGAAGCTCATGGCTGGCTATGGCAATGAAATCATTTTTTCTGATCTCGTCTTCTTTATGAATGGTGATATCGTTCAGTAGTCCCGCAAAGTATATAGGCTTATCTTCCTCACTATAGACGAGGTTCCCGATGGATCTTACCCAGCGTGGTTTATCTGTCAAGGGAAAGTTTAATGGGTATTCAATTTCCATCTTTTCACCTTTGCGGATACTCTTTTCAATTCCCTCGGTAAACAGCTTCCGGTATTCCTTCCCGATCCTTGAAACTGCGTCCTTATAGGACATGTCTTGTTCAGGCCGGTATCCAAAAAATTCTTTCATCCTTGGAGAAGGCTCAAAAGCCCTTGTATTTACATCAATGGAATACGTGGCCATTTCTGCTGCATCCAGGGCCATGCCAAGCGTCCTGTTACTTACATCAAGTTCACGCTGGACCTTCTTTAATTCTGTAATATCATTAAAGGTTACGATAGCACCACTGTTTTTGTGATCCGATTGCTGTACATATGGCATAGTCATTACCTGGTACCATTTGCCATTGTTAGTCTCGATTTCCTTGGTTATAATATCTCCTTCTTTAAGCACCAGTTTGATATCCTCAATGATGGTCTCAAATTTTATATTGGTAGTGATATTGCTCAAAGGCCGGCCGATATCGGTTTCCAGCAGGTTGATCTGCTTTACCGTGCCCGGCGAAAACTTCATTAATAGCAGATCTTTATTGATGAAAAGCTGTCCATTTATATTGCTCCTGAAATAATTGTTCAGGTCATCATTGATATCCAGAAGTTCTTTGTTCTTGAGCTGGTATTCAGAGTTTATGGTATCGAGTTCTTCATTTACAGACTGCATTTCCTCATTTGTACTCTGCATCTCTTCATTGGCAGAAATCATTTCCTCGTTGAAAGACTGCATATTCTCATTGGAAGCATCGAGCTGCTCATAAGTGGACCGAAGTTTTTCCTTCAAATCCCTGAGCTCTTCTTCAAGATTTAAGGTATATTCATCATGGTGGACTTTTTCATTAAAATCTATTCCTTCCTGCTCAGAAACCGCAAAAGATTTATCCTCGATAAAAGTGACCATAATCAGCTTTTGTCCATCTCCCTTTACTTCCATCGGGGTTAGGCTCAGGTTAACCCGGATAAAGGAGTTGCCCTGTTTTATCTTGATCCTGTTAAGAACGCCCTTTTTTCCGGTCTTGACCACATTGTTGCTCATGGTATGGAATACCATCGCCAATTTCTTAGGCAGCAGTTTTTCAAGATTGGTCGTGAAAAGCTTTGAAAGTAAAAATTTAGTCGTATTACCATAGGACTTGACCACGTTTTTATGTTCATCTATACAAAGGGCGAGATAGTCCAGGTCTTCTGCGAGACTTACCTGCATCATCTCTGTTAGCGAGCTACTGGAGTCACTATCCATTCCTTCGCTGGAAGCAAAAGCTGGTCTTTGTTTAACTTCCAAAGTATCGGGCATTGAAAATGCATCAAAGCTGAACATGCGTTTTGATTTGATGTTCCGGTATATTTTGTACTGCTTACTGACCACTTCAAGGTTCTGGATGATCGGCATTGGGTTTTCGCTCGATCCTAAAAAAAGATAGCCGTCCATTTTAAGTCCAAACAGGAGCATTGAAAATACCTTTCGCTGCAATACCGGCGCCATATAGATTAAAAGATTGCGGCAACTGATGAAATGCATGTTGCAATAAGGGGGATTTTTGACCAGATCGTGCTGAGCAAAGATGGCCATCTTTCGGAGTGCGGGCTTTATACGGTACTGTTCCCCTTCTTTTATAAAATGTTTTTTCAACCTATCTGCGCTGACATTTTTCACCGTATCAGCATGATAGATTCCCTTACCGGCATGGATAAGCGCCGCACTGTCGATATCGGTCGCAAAAATCTTGACTACGGCAAAGGCCAGATCTCCGGTAAGCTGTTCTGCGATGAGCATGGCCAGAGAATAAACCTCTTCTCCTGTTGCGCATCCAGCTACCCAGAGTTTAAGTTCTTCATTAGGCACCAGTTTTTTAAGTATCCCTGGGATCACGTTGTTCTGGATGTAGTCAAAAGCTTCCTTGTCCCGGAAAAAAGCGGTAACGCTAATTAGAAAATCCTTCGAAAGCGCTTCAATCTCTTCGGAAGAGCTTTTTAAAAAATCATAATACTGGGAAAGGGTAGCAAAATCATGATATGCAGCCCTTCGCTTGGTCCGTCGCAAGATTGTCGTAGGCTTATAATCAGAAAAATCAAGTGGCGAGCGCTGTTTGATCAGATCGATGATCAGGCTTAAGTTTTTATCATCATCCTTGGTATTGTTGTTGGTCTCCCCTTGGTAATTTACATAATCCTCAATCGCGCCTGGCATCGAGGCTGGTTCCAGGATAAAATCGACCATTCCGGTAGCTATTGCCTTGGAGGGCATACTTGGAAAAGATGATGTCTCGGGATTTCGGGCTATGACCATTCCGCCGGCTTTCTTGACAGCAATCAGTCCTTCTGCGCCATCGCTTCCCAATCCGGAAAGTACAACAACAATGGCCTTGCTGCCACAATCGAGGGCGAGCGAATTAAAGAAGGTGTTTATTGTAAGATGTGGACTTCTTGTTTTTTCCTTTTCACGCAGGTACAGATGCCCCTTTTGGATGGTCATAAATTTATCATGCGGAATAAGGTATACCCTGTTGGTTTCCACAAGGGTCCCTTCAGTTGCCTCCTCGACGGAGAGTTTGCTGTGTTTAGCAAGTACTTCGGCCATCCTGCTTTTAAAGTCGGATGAGAGATGCTGCACCACAATATAAGAAACACCATCCAGGGGCGTATGGTCGAAAAAGGAATTGATTTCCTCCAGTCCGCCGGCAGATGCACCGATGGCTATTATATATTCGGGGTCTTTCATTTTAGTTACTTTATTATTTATTGGACTAAACCAATCATATTGACCGGTAAAAACAGTACGGGTTGCACTGGTAAAAAAGAAGGGTGAAAAGAAAATATGTGATTAAAGGTAAGTATTAATACACGGCAAAGGTTATTTATCGACTTCATTTCCTTGGCCGGCCCGTAAGGTACTCCTGTCTTTCCTACGGTATTGAAAATTAGAGTAATATCTTTTGATATTTAAACGGAAGACATCGTACAGCAGGGTAAAACAGAGCATCATCGACGGGATCAGAAACGATCTAAAACTGATAAAGGTAAAAAGATATGCGCCCGATAGCGCCCCTAGCATAAAGAAAAGTATAATGGAAACTCTGAGCTTAATCCTGGAAAGCAGCCCACCCTGCGCTGCATAGTTATCTGTTCTGAGCTGCGCAAGCTCTATCCCCAGATCCGTGAAGGTGCCGGTAAGGTGCGTGGTGCGAACAACGGAACCTGAAATTACCGAAACCAGTGCATTTTGCATCCCCATTGCAAAGAGTAGGCTCCCCGCAAAGAAATTACCTGAAAAACCCCAAGGTTTTATCCATGATGAAAACGCACAAAAAAGTAATATCAAAGTCTCCAAAACAATAGGAATCGCAAAAGAAAACCTGGCGTTATGACCGATCTTGGTTACAATCAGGCTGCTGGTAAAAGCTCCGGCAAGAAAAAGTATCATCCATGTCGCAACGAGTCTCGCCATCGACCAATCCTGACGCGCAATCCCCTCTGCAAAGAGCGCAGCATGGCCCGTAACATTTGTGGTCAGCGCGGAAAAACCCAGAAACCCTGCCGCGTTTACAAAACCGGCAGTAAGACTTAAGAGCACAGCCAGTTTCAGGTTGTGTGCATAGGTTCTTTTCACTCCGAAATGTCTTAACATCTTTTAAATTGGTTTATACTTTATTGGTAAGGCATTGGCTTATCATATTCTATTTCCAGGACTTCGAATCTTGCATAGGTAATGATTTCTCCATCTATTTTCCAGCTGGCTTCTGCTAAAAGGGGGATGCCTACTGAATTCATTTCGCGATATCCTGAAAGGCTGATTACCCAGGTTTCAAGGTTTTCTGCCATGTATCTTTTGGTTGAAAGCGCCGCAATCTCCCCCCTTTCATTAAAGGAAACAAGATAGTTTAACTCCAGTCCATCTACACTGACTTTGAGCCTGGCATTTTTTGAATCAAGGGGAAACCAAGCTCTATTTTCATCCTGAAGAAAGTTGGTTGGAAACCAGACACTTTCTGCAAGCCACCGCAGCAGCTCGCCCTGATCAAACTTTTCTCCCTTGCCATTAACAATCCTTAAGGCATCCAGCAAAAAAACCTCCAGTCTGCCCTTAGCTCCTATGTACATATCTCTTGCACTAAAAAGGTTAGTGCTGCCTTTCCAGATAAAGCCGGCTGGTACGGTAGTAAAGTACTGTTCACCACGGATTGGGATCCATGGTTTATCCAGGGCAGTTTTGAATTGTCCACCGTGTTTTAAACGGATGGTCCTGGGGTAAATTGAACCTTCTTTAAGCACCAGTCTGAAGTATTTCTCAACCGGTGAGGGAAGTCCCGAAAGTTGGCTAAAACTAAAAATCTTGGGTGCAGATTTATCCATAAGCGCAAACAATCTGTTGAGCTGGGTTTTATAGCGCCAGTTGGATAGCAGTACCAAAAAGGCACACAGGACTAGGATAGCAATTAATATATAGGCGGTTGTGATCATTTGGTTATTTTCTTAATGCCAGTGCTTTGTTGTACTCATAATTCATCCGTCCGATGTGAAGAACCGATATTTCCTGAGGACATTCTACCTCACAGGCCTCTGTATTAGAGCAGTGTCCGAAACCTTCTGCATCCATCTGGCTAACCATTTTAATTACGCGATCGGCAGACTCCAGCTTGCCCTGAGGCAATAGTACCAGATGGGATATCTTGGCTGAGGTGAACAGTGCCGCACTCGAATTTTTACAGGTCGCCACGCAGGCACCGCAACCTATACAGGCCGCTGCATCAAAAGCAGCTTCGGTTATCTCGTGTGCAATGGGAATGCTGTTGGATTCGGGAGCCTGACCTGTAGATGCTGATATGTAACCACCTGACTGTATGATATGATCAAAAGCCGAACGGTCAATTTTCAGATCCCTTAACACGGGGAAAGCGGCTGCCCGGAAAGGCTCAATATACACGGTCTCTCCATCTTTAAAACTTCTCATATGCAACTGACATGTGGTTGTTCCGCTGAGCGGGCCATGCGCCCTTCCATTGATCATCATTCCACATGCGCCGCATATGCCTTCCCTGCAATCGTGGTCGAACTCTATAACACGCTCTCCTTTGCCGATCAATCTTTCATTCAAAAGGTCGAGCATTTCCAGAAAGGACATGTGTTCGGAGATCCCATCAACTTCGTAGCTGACCATATTCCCTTTTGATTCCCTGTGCTCCTGACGCCAGACTTTCAGATATAATTTCATCTATTTGTTTATTTTAATAATTTGAGATGGAGCCTTTGATGATTAAAATAATGATAGTATTGAATGTTTATCATTATTTTAATCATGCCGGGTTCATAATGAATTTCTTAATGATTAACTATTTATAACTCCTAACGATAAGCTGTACGGTCTCAAAAACCAATGGTTCCTTATGTAGTTCGGGCTCAGCGCCTTCGCCTTTCCATTCCCAGGCCGACACGTAGCAGAAATCCTGATCGTTGCGGACCGCTTCACCATCAGGCGTCTGATATTCTTCCCTGAAGTGCGCCCCGCAGGACTCTTCCCTTTGCAGGGCATCATGGCACATCAGCTCACCCAGTTCTAAAAAGTCAGAAACCCGTCCTGCCTTTTCCAGCTCGGAATTCACCCCGTCGTCCCCGGTAATTTTCAGCTCATGATCAAATGACTTTTTAAGCGCCCTGATTTCAACTATTGCCTGCTCAAGGCTCTCTTTGGTTCGGGAGAGTCCGCATTTATCGTAAAGCAGTTTACCAAGTGTCTTATGGAAATGATCGGCAGACAGATGGCCTTTCAAATTTAAAAACCTGCTAAGCTGTTCTCTGACATTATTCTCCGCATCAGTAAAGGCAGGATGTTCGATCGTAACCTTATCGGCTTTAAGTTCTCCTGACAGGTAATTAGGAATGGTGTACGGCGCAATAAAATACCCATCCACACAGGACTGAAGTAGTGAATTGGCACCCAATCTATTGGCACCATGATCTGAAAAATTAGCCTCTCCCAGGGCAAAGAGCCCGGGAATGGTGGTCATCAGATCATAATCAACCCAAAGCCCGCCCATAGTAAAGTGGGCTGCCGGAGAAATCAACATCGGTTCCTTATAGGCATCAACTCCGTTAATCTTATCGTACATCCGGAAAAGGTTGCCATATTTCTCTTCGATCTTTTCTTTTCCCTGCTCTTTTATCGCTTTTGAAAAATCAAGACATACCGCATTTTTCATCGGTCCAACACCGCAACCAGCATCAATCCGCTCTTTTGCAGCCCTTGAAGAGATGTCGCGTGGAGAAAGGTTACCGAAAGTAGGGTAACGCCTTTCCAGGTAATAATCCCTTTCCTCCTCTGGTATATCATTGGGCACCCGCTCATCACCCGCTTTTTTGGGTACCCAGATCCGCCCGTCGTTACGGAGCGATTCAGACATCAGGGTAAGTTTGGATTGGGTCTCTCCGATCTGCGGCAGACAGGTTGGATGGAACTGGATCCAGCTGACCCCCGATAGGAAAGCACCTTTTTTGTGGGCCCTCCAGATGGCTGAACTGTTGCAGCCCATGGCCAGTGTAGAAAGATAATATACCTTTCCATACCCGCCCGTTGCAAGAACAACTGCATTGGCCGCATGGCGTTCGATTTCCCCTGTTTCCAGGTTACGGGCAATGATACCACGGGCTTTTCCATCGACTAAAACCAGATCAAGCATCTCGTGGCGGGTATAAGTTTTTACCTTTCCTGCCGACACCTGCCTCATAAGCGCCTGATAGGCACCGATCATCAGTTGTTGACCGGTCTGACCGCGGGCATAAAAAGTACGGGACACCTGCACACCACCAAAGGAGCGGTTATTCAGGTAGCCACCATATTCCCTTGCGAAGGGCACGCCCTGAGCTACTGCCTGATCGATAAGCGCCAGAGAGCATTCTGCCAGGCGATAAACGTTGGCTTCGCGGGAGCGAAAATCGCCACCTTTAATCGTATCATAGAACATTCGGTAAATGCTGTCTCCATCATTTTTGTAGTTTTTCGCTGCATTTACTCCTCCCTGTGCCGCAACAGAATGTGCCCTTCGGGCAGAATCCTGAAAGCAGAAAGATTTCACATTATAGCCTTGCTCCGCCAGTGTTGCCGCACAGGATGAACCTGCAAGCCCTGTGCCTACGACAATGATATCGAGCTTTTTTCGGTTGGCTGGATTGATGAGTTTTGAGCTGTCCTTGTAATTGTTCCATTTATCGGCGAGATCGCCGGCAGGAATTTTAGCGTCTATCATATCGCGTTTAGATTAAAATAAATGTAAATGGGTATCAGCATAAAGCCTGCTGTGATCGCCAGAGAATAGATCCAGCCGAAAATGCGAACCGCCATAGCATATTTAGGATGGTAGAGCCCCAGCGTTCTTGATGCGCTGAAAAAGCCATGTAAGAGATGGAATCCAAGTGCTATAAAAGAAAGCTCATAAATAATGATATACCAGCCTTGCTGGAATGAGCTGATCACAATGGAATACAGATCTTTATTTCCTTTTGAATCTATAGGCAAATGGCCAAACTTGTACACGTACCAGTAATCCTTGAAATGGATGATCAAAAAGATCAGGATGATCGTGCCCAGTATGCCCATATTCCTGCTGTTCCACGAACTCACCTTATTGCGCTTATCGTAAACATATTTGCTACCATTAGCCGTGATATTTTTCCCGGTGATGATCTGTGCATAAATGGCATGTCCGATCAGCGAGAGATATAGTATGTAGGAGATAATTTTGATCAAGATATTTCCCGAAAGCAGGTGGGAATACCAGTTGAACTGTTCCCGGGCTTCAGATTCAGGTAACAGGAGTTGCAGGTTTCCCAGTAGATGGATCACCAGAAAGAAGCACAGGAAAAGTCCCGTTGCGGCCATCACCAGCTTGTATGTTAATGTCGTCTGTTTCATGTATTAATTATATATTTTTTATTTGTTGGATAGAAGCTTTGATTATTCTAGTCCTATCAAATCTGTTTCTATAGTTTCAGTATGGAAATTAATAGTTTACCAAAGTCCGATGACTTTCCACCATAAGCCGCCGACCAGAAACCAAACGAGCAGGAAAAGTACGCTCATAAAGAATCCCTGTTTCCACCAGTCCTTTAGGTCTACATAGGTACTCCCAAAAAATATCGGAGCCGGACCATGTCCGTAATGCGTTAATGAGCCCATCAATGAAGCGCAGGCACCCAAGAAAATGGCCAGCATAGTCCCCGGTACGCCTACTGCAATACCTACGGCTAAAAACACCGAGTACATTGCGGCAACCTGCGCGGTCGCGCTGGCAAACATGTAATGGCAATAAGAGTACACCAATATGATTACCGGAAAAGCCAGTTGCCAGCTTAAATGTGCCATCTGTCCACCAACCAGGTGACCAAACCAACCGATAAAGCCCAGTGAATTTAAGAAGGATCCCATCATCACTAGGGAAGAAAACCACACAATGGTATCCCATGCCCCTTTTTCTGACTTCACATCTTCCCAGGTTAGCACGCCACATAAAAGCAGGATACAAAGTCCAATTAAAGCACCTGTAGTGGCATCAATAGAAAATAGGTTTCCAAAAATCCAGAGCACAAGTAAAATGAAAAATGTTGCAACCATTAACCATTCTTTGATGGTCATTGGCCCCATTTCCTTCAACTGTTTAGCGGCAATGGCAGGCGCTTCTTTGGTTTCTTTTAACTCGGGCGGAAAGACCTTGTATAGAAATATCGGCACTAAGAGAAAGCAGACCAGACCAGGAACCAGCGCCGCAATGGCCCAGCTTCCCCAGGTAATGGTTATCCCCAGATCTTTGGCGAATTTCTGCGCCATCGGGTTACTGGCTGTCGCGGTCAGGAACATCACCGAGGTAATCATATTCGCATTGTAACTACTTAAAGTTAAAAAGGCTCCGATTTTCCGGTGTGTTTCCGGCTTCTCTGGAACCGAGCCCATATTTACGGCAATGGATTTCATGATCGGAAAGATCACGCCTCCTGCCCTTGCTGTATTGCTGGGAATAGCCGGAGCTAAAATAAGGTCGGCTGTATTTAGTCCGTAAGCCAGGCCCAGTGGGCTTTTGCCAAAAATCTTAATAAAACTATAGGCAATCCTGGTTCCAAGGCCGGTCTTGATAAATCCCCGGGCTATAAAAAATGCCAGGCCGATCAGCCAGATGGTGGAGTTGCCAAAACCACTGAGTGCATTCAGTATGGATTTCGTCGGATCGCCGGGTGCTAAAACCTGCGTAGCCGCGCAAAGGGTGATACCGATAATTGCCATTGTACCCATGGTTGCGGCTTTGGAAATAATACCCACAATGGTAGCAACAAAAATAGCTAGCAGATGCCAGGCGTTGGGTTTCACCCCATCAGGCACAGGAATAAACCAGATAGCCACACCGACCACAAGAGTGATGATGAGCGATTTAAAATTGATCTCTTTCATAATATTGTTTTAAAACCGTATTTGTAACTGGACATAGCCCAGGCTGTGATTGTAAGTTGTCGTAAATGGCACCTGGTTTTTGAATCTGTCTATCGCAACACCAAACTGAACAGCGGCATAAAAGTCATCGGCAAAAATTAAAGAGACGTTGGGGATCAGGGTCTGACGGGGATTACTCACCAGCTTGTAGTTCTCATCAAAATATTCATATCTGCAGGAGAATTCTACCGCACGCAGTCTTCGGCTTTCATGGTTATATCGCAGTGTAGGGAAGAAATAAAACCCCTGCATCTGGTATTCGCTTATATCCGGACGAAGCAGCTGCTTATTGGAATTATAGGCTAAAAAGTTTGCACCTGTTTTAAATTCGGCCATTAAAAGCAGATCGAATTTCTTGCTTAACGGTATCTTCGCTGTAGCGTCCGCACCATAGGCTTTGCCGATGCCGCTGGATGCCATGCTGCCTGAACCTGCATTGATGCCAATCGTAAAATCCTTTAAAAAATCTGCTTCCAGCCTACCATAAAGATTTTTGGTGTTGTTATCATCTGAAGATTGGTTCTTATTGTTCCCATTGTAAGCACCTGCGAAATAGCGGACTTTGCCTCCAGGGATCACGTTTCCTAAAACGGAAATCCCGGTCTGAAAACTCTGCCATCCGTTTTTCCCAAAGGCATAATACTGGTTGGAAAAATCAAGGGTACGGATGATGTCAACGGCAACGGCATCCTCTATCCCGAAAAATGGGCGGAACTGACCGGCCTGGATATGAAAATATTCATTTAGCGAATATTTGATATAGGCGTTTTCCAGCACCTTGTTGGTGGGGTCGCTATTAAACTCGGCCAGGTTGGCCAGAATATTCGCTGAAAAATGGTCGTTGATATCCCCTTTTACCATCACTCTGGCCCGTTTCACCAGAAAGGTATTTGATATCGCTTTTGATGTGGCAGGATCAAAATTCTTTCCATTGATATCGACATCCTTGTCTAAAGAGAGTACGTACCTGGTCTGCAGAACGCCTGCAAATGTCAGTTTCCTTTTATAGGCAGAATAGTTTTTAAGGGTATCGCTCAATCTGGTTCGGTCTTTTTGTTGCGCCAAGGCTACAAATGGACTGATGATAAGGATAATAATAAGTAAGTAGAAGTGTTTCACGATGTGTATGTTTAGTTTTTATTAATGTGCGATAAGTAAAAACTGCTACTTGATCGTTCCGATCATATCCTCGGGACGTACCCACTGATCAAACTCTTCAATGGTAACCAGGCCAAGGGAGATTGCAGATTCCCTTAGCGATTTATTATCCTTCAGCGCTGCCTTGGCAATCTTTGCCGAATTATCATAGCCGATGTGGGGATTGAGTGCAGTTACGAGCATGAGTGAAGCTTCCAGGTGTTTTTTGATACCATCATAATTTGGCTCAATTCCCAAAGCGCAATGCTGGTTAAATGAGCTGCAGGCATCGCCAATAAGTCTTGCAGACTGCAGGAAATTGGCTGCCATTACGGGCTTAAATACATTAAGCTGAAACTGACCGTTTGATCCTGCAACGGTAATGGCTATATCGTTGCCCATCACCTGCGCAGCGACCATAGTAACAGCCTCGTTCTGGGTAGGGTTTACTTTACCAGGCATGATGGAAGACCCCGGCTCGTTTTCCGGCAGATGCAATTCGCCAATGCTGCACCGAGGGCCGGAAGCCAGCATTCGGATGTTATTGGCTATATGCATGAGTGAGACCGCAATCTGCTTTAATGCGCCGTGACTTTCCACTATAGCGTCATGAGCCGATAACGCTTCAAATTTGTTGTCCGCCGTCCGGAACGGTAAACCGGTAAAATCAGCTATATATTTTGCAACTGTAACATCATAACCCTCTGGCGTATTCATTCCCGTACCAACGGCTGTTCCGCCAAGTGCGAGTTCAGAAAGATGATCCAATGTGTGGCGCAAGGCTTTTAACCCATGGTCCAGCTGGGAGACATAACCTGAGATTTCCTGACCGAGCGTTAAGGGTGTTGCATCCATTAAATGGGTACGTCCGATCTTAACCACATTTTTGAACTTTTCCGATTTTTCCCTCAAGGTATCCCTTAGTTTTTCAATACCGGGAATGGTGATGTCTACCAATATCTTGTAAGCGGCAATATGCATGGCTGTTGGAAAAGTATCGTTTGAGGACTGCGATTTATTAACATCATCATTTGGATGAACATATAGTTTCCCTTTGCCCATTTCATTTCCCTGCAGCACATGGATACGGTTAGATATGACTTCGTTTGCATTCATATTTGACTGGGTTCCGGATCCGGTCTGCCAGATCACCAGCGGAAATTCCCCGAACAGCTTTCCCGCTATGATTTCATCACATACCTTTGCGATCAGATCCCTTTTATCTTCAGACAGCACATTCAGATCCTTATTAGCAAAAGCAGCTGCTTTCTTCAGAAAACCAAAAGCCTCAATAATCTCCTGCGGCATGGATCCATTTGGTCCGATCTCAAAATTGTTTCTGGAACGTTCAGTCTGTGCTCCCCAATAACGGTTTTTAGGCACCTGAACTTCGCCCATGCTGTCGTGTTCGGTTCTTGTTGCAGAAAGACCAGTGTGATTTATTTCTTTTAGGATAGACATATTGAATTATTTAGAATGTGCCGTAAAGGTGATTAAAGATGGCTCCCTGAGCCATGACCGCTATCAAGAGATGGGGTGATGTGAATCAGCAGCGATCACCTACAATTAAGCCTATCTTGTCAGATTGATAAACCAATTCAGGTCTGTCAATATCAAATAACCAAATTATGCCTTATCTCCAATTGGAAGTGATCAGAAATTACCCTTACGCAACCAAAAAATTGTTGGCGAAAAGAATCGGTGAAGTATATTCTAAAATAATGAAAGCTGATCAAAACCGTATAACGGTAAGTATCCGCGAGCTTGGCGAAGGATCCATCTGGCGCTGTGGAGATGGAGAGCCTATGCCGGCCGCAATTATGATGTGTGATATCAGAAAAGGAAGGGATGCGGTGATCAGAACAGAACTTTCCAGGGCGCTTATTGATATGTGCAATGAGGTACTGGGGCTGGAAACCGGTCAGCTTAATATCGAATTTACCCAGCATAGCGGCGATGAAATGTACCATCAGCGGCTGGGAAGCTTTAGTGCGGAATGGACTGCGGATGAGGGGTCCCTTTAACGGATCCCCTTAAAACTCATGGCCTTGATTTTCTTATCTGAGGCCAGCAGGCGTTCATAACCGTACATGGCCATTTCCAAAGCCCTGTCCTGGGCATAGATATCTTTATAAATAATGAGCTGGCTGTCAATCATTTCACAGGTCAGGTAAGTTATTTTTATCGGAACGGACCTGTTAAGAATAAAATCAGTTGTTTTATCACTTGCAATAGCGGTATGCAATAAAGATCTCACTTTCGGTGAACCATCCTGAATCAATAATAATCCAGCCAGTTTTTCGGCCTGGTCAATCTGGATACAGCCATTACTCAGTGCCCTTTGTGGCAATCGGGCCAATTTGGATAAAGGCATATCATGAATATAAATACCGGCAGCACCTGCAAAGCGGAATAGAATTTTGCCCATTGCATTGCCACAGGCAACGGACTGCCTTGCGTGATAATCTTTTGGCTGCGCTTTTATCTGCAGGAGTTTCTTCGCCGTGGTTTCTACAAATCTACCCTTTGTATCATAAATAGCATAATGGTTGTTTTCCAGATAGTCAGGATTTTTTATCGCTCCGGGCAGAACCTCAGCTATAAACATTTTCGCCGTCACCCTGCGATCTGGTACAGCGTTGAGAGCGGTTAACTTACTTTCAAATACCGGTGTTGGCGAAGAAGGTTTGCCCACAATAATTTTAAAGGTATATACCGAGTCCGCTAGCTTCATCTTGGCAGTAAAGGCAGGAATGTTAATGATAAGGCTGGGCGTTTGGCTGGCTGAAAGCCACCTTAAACGTTCCATATTTATCGTCATTTTCTTCACACTTTCCTCTGGGAATTCATAGCTGTCCTCTAGATATTGGCCGCGCACAAGGTGCAGGTATTTTTGAAGGTCATCATATTCTTTTGAGGAGGGCTGTACTGATGCAATTTCATTATAGAAATCTTTACTCTCCATTAAAGCCAGCAACCGGTCTTCAGCATTGAAATCCCCATAACCTCCCTCATCGATTTTGGATGGGGTCAATATCGTATTGAATTTCCCGTAGTGCAGGTGGTTCATAAAAGTGATCATAGCATCAGTCATCAATACATCGAAAATTGCACGCTGTCCACCACCCAGCATATCGGGCTCCTCGGCTAATACCTGTACCTGTTTATAGATAAGCTCACCGGGATGAAAATCCTGGCGGTTAAGGCCGAACTGGGAAACGCAGTCCAGGATCATCATTGCAGGAGCGAGCTGTCTGTTGTGATTTTGCTTTTCCACCCAGGCCAATGTATAATCTTTAGTTTTATAAAAGCGTTCCACAGATTTAGGATAGTTAAGCGTGCCCTGGCAAGCTAAAAGCTGCGCCTTGGTCTGCTCAGAGATAAACGCATTCTGTTTTTCTCCCTCTTTGGTAAAAATAATCGCAGGATTCTGCGCCAGTACGTTAAAGGAGATATGTAGAAGCATGCAGATCATCGATATGATGAACGCGGTCCTGTATCCTTTTGAAAGGTGTTTAGGTTTGAAGATATTTTTCATCTGCTTATTTATTGTTTTTAATGATGATGAAGCTGTCATGATTTCTCTGAAGCTTTTATTGATTTTTGATATTCAAGGACATAAATATTCAGCTTAATCGTTTCACAGTATTTTATGAGAATCATGATGGTTTCATCTTTATTTTTTTAAGGTTCGAAAAACGGACTCGAAATTCATCGTAATCTTTAAGCAACAAATTCGCCTGATTCCCTTTCCCCTGAAATGATTAAGGTCAGCCTTTCGGCTGACCCTGCACATCACCACAACTGGACAGAAGACGTAAGGCCGTTTACAATTTTATGACATTTTCTACTGAGCTTTTATAACCTGTTGTATCAGCAAAAAAAGTTCTTTTTTAAGTGTTCTGTAAGTTGTTGTAAGATGGGTCATCGCGTGTTCCATCTGCTCGTGTTTGTCTGCCAGGAATTCCCCACGGTCAAATACCAGATCCTCGGTCTGCCCTTCCAGGTCTTTGAGATGCTCGATCAGATGAATATCTGCACCGTACTTATCCTTTTCGAGCTGAAGTAGTTTGGCACCCACACTTTTTAGTGCTTCAAGGTGTTCAGGACCTGACAGGCGAATAAAATAGTCATCCAAAAGGTGGTGCAGGAAAACGGTTTCGATCTTAAAAAAATCTACATCAGAGGCCCAGTGCAGGACTATGGCATGATATTGTCGATATTCTGCTGAGGTGCTGTTTATGCCGTTCATATTATAATATTTTTTGAGGCTTAAGATGGAAAGATAAGCAATGGCACAGGCTTGTAAAGTGCGCATTTGTCTTTGAAATATTGTTTGGTCAGGGTATTGAAATGAAAATGCTGGTTAACCATAACCAACAGATCGGCCTGCATACCACTTACTATAATTTCCAGGGTGTCCAGTTCATCTTTTTTGTCCAGCATATTAAGGAAGAGTTTTGTGTAACCTACATTCAGGCTCACTTCCTGGTTAAAAATATTCTCCGCCTCTTTCAATTCAATTTCGGGAAGCCCGCTTGCTGAGGTGTGTGCAATTACCAGGTTAGCCTTCCAGAATCCTGCAAGTTCAGCAAGAAATCTGACAGTTTCAATTCCGCAGAAACGCAGATCAGTCAGGTAGACTAGTCTTGTGAATTCATTTTCTGACCATGAGGATGGAACCAGCAGTAAGGGAACCTGAAGCTTATCCAATAGGGTATTGATGGCTAGGTTTACATTAAGTAGCGCTTGGGGAACAAACTCATCCATACCCTTTACGACCATATAAATATCATTTCTTGAGGCAAGTAGAAAAAGGCCTTCCCTATCATCATCTAACTCGACTTCCTGAATAAGCGAACTGAACCCAGGGTGCAGTTTTTTTCTCCAGAGCAGCTTTTTCATCAAAGGGCTATGGATAGGTTCCGCGATGGTTTCATCATGGGAACTTCGTGCCCATTCGTAATTCTTTGAATCAAGTCTGGGCTCGCTGCTGCTGGCAAGAATTATATTCGCACGCATGCGCTGGGCAAGCACGAGGGCAAACTCCGCAGCATGCGCTGCCTGTGGAGTTTGGTCGTTGATGATAAGTATTGTTTTCATTTGGAATATTCTTTAAGCTATCTGCTGAGCATAAATGTCGGCATAGCTTCAGCTAACCTAAATGATGGCAATCATGTTATAGATTGTTTCTCATCACCAAACCAAAAACACAAATGTCAACTGCAATAACCCAATCCATTCATAGGCTAGACTGACCTGCATAAAAATATTTAAAAAGAAAAACTAATCAGTTTTGTTGTACATCTTCGCATAATACTCCTTTGCCATTCTTGCAGATTCAAATTCAGGGATCACACCCTTAACTCCTTTCTGTACCATACTAAACCAACGATCGTTTTTTTCATAATAAGAGGGAATTACAGCATTTTCCAGCTTATCCATCAAATTGGCATTTTCCTTTTCATCCCTTTCAGCCTCTGAAATACCTTCAAGTGCAGGCGTGATGATAAAGCAGTTTTCTCCATCGATTGCAAATTCCGGAATCCAGCCATCAGGTATAGAAAGATTAATTGCGCCATTCATTACCCCGGTCATCCCGCTTGTTCCTGAAGCTTCCCTATACATTTTGGGATTGTTCAGCCACACATCAGCCCCTTTTTTTAACATTGCGGAGAGGCCTAATTCGTAACCTACGAGTACGGCGCAATTGGCAAACTTTTTTGTTTTGCTGATAATTTCGTTGAAAATCTGGTTTGCCCGGGTATCTTCCGGGTAGGGTTTTCCAGCCCAAATGAGCTGAATGGGCGTATCTGTCTTTGCCAACAGCCCAATAAAACGCTCCCAGTCATGCATTAAAAGATCTGCCCTTTTATAAGCGGCAAATCGCCTGGCCCAAACTATAGTTAGGACATCTTCATCAAAGAGTTTTCCCGTTTGATTTGCCACCTCCTTAAATAGAAGCGATTTCATCTCTTTTTTCCTTGCTGCAACGCCATGAGGATCGTTAGCTGTGAGCTTTTCGGCAAGGATAGCATCCTGCCAGTATTTTTGGTTCTGTGCATTGGTAATGGAAATGATGTCGCATATTCCTTTATAACTCCCCCACATTTCCGTGGCAACTTCTCCATGAAGTTTGGAAACACCATTGGCCTTGCCGGAAAATTTCAATGCGGCAAGTGTATAATTGAATTTATCGCCCTCCAACTCAAGTATAAACTTCACTTCATGTTCCTGCATGTGATAGAAGAAGGACATCTCTTTTAGAAGGGCAAAGTCATGTTCCTCATTTCCGGCCAGTTCTGGTGTATGGGTGGTAAATACTACATGCTTTTTTACCTCGTCCAGGTTCTGAAATTTCGAATAAAGGTAAAAATTAAGCGGAACGGCGTGCCCTTCGTTCATGTGATAAATTTCGGGCTCTAAATTGAGTTGATCCAGAAGCATACCGCCCCCTATACCCAATATAATAGATTGGGCAATGCGGGTAGTTTCGTTAGGATCGTAGAGCCGATGGGTAATGCTTCTGCTTACCTCATCGTTTTCATCCAGGTCAGTACTCAATAAAAATAAGGGTGCAGTACCAAAAATTTCCGGTCTTAATAAATAGGCTTTCACCTTGACCATTGCGCTGTGTACAGGGACAGAAAAAACGATTCCGGTATCTTCCAGAAAAGAATAGTCCTTCTCAATAAAAGCGGAAACCATGTTATTGTCCCTGTCCCGAACCTGATCATAATATCCATATTTCCAGAGTATGCCAATACTGATAAGGTTCTGCTTAAGTTCAAAAGCACTACGAAGATGAGAGCCTGACAGAAAACCCAGTCCCCCGCTATAAATCTTAAGCGACTGGTCAATGGCGAATTCCATGGAAAAATAAGCAACGGAGGTATTATATTCTTGACTGGGAGAATATCCGAAGAGATCTAAAGAGGTCATAAGGCGATAATAAGATTAAATGAATTACAGCTTAACCAACACCTCAAGACCTGCAATGTTTGGCTTGGTAACAAAATAGCAACTCTTGGGGGATCACAATGCTGATCAGATGAAATTTTTAATATTCCATAAGCCTATTAAAATGAAAACCGAATTGTAAATCCCGCAGGAATCTTTAAGTTCTGAGAATTTTGTAACTTGATCAACCAGCCATGGGGTGTCATTTTTTAGATATGCTTAGCATCCGTTTTGCGTAAAGCATCAATGGCATATATGGCCAGAGGCTTAGTTGTCTGGATAGCTCGACAAACAGGTAACGGCTGGATACCCAGTTTAAAACAGCTAGCCTCAAAATGAGATAAGTACTTATTAAGTTAAAAATATGGCTTTGCTGTTTATTATTTTCAGATGGTTGCATGGTCGATCAGCAGTTCGTTATGTACATTCCAGACGCCCGGCGCATTCCAGGCAATACGTTCGGCTTCATCCTTTTGATAAATTGATTTCACTTTACCGCTTAAGGTGACCCTGTTCCCGAAGACATTGACAAGAATATCATGATCATCGATTGCCCAGTTGCGTACCAGGGCATTTTCAATCGCTACCTTTTCGACATCATCTGCAGTCTCTGATTTTACCTGTATGCTATTGGTCAGGTTGCGAATCCCGGAGAGTACCTCCACTGATTTTTGAACCGCCTCTTTTTGTGTATACCATTTTACTTCTCCCTCTATAGTGACCCAGCTGTCCTCTACCTTGATCAAGATCTTATCTTGTGGAATTTCGGGATTAAGCTTTATGGCCTTAAGGATTTGGGCAGCGAGCTCGAGATCGGACTTCTTGCCATGGGCACCAAAATCCACCTCTATTTTCTCTACCACGGCACGAACTCCGGCAACGGTTTTGGCAGCATGTTCCGCCTCCCGCTTCTTTGCATAGCTATCTACCGTGCCGGTAAGGGTGACGATTCCCTCCTGGGCGATTACGCCAATTTCCGCGGCATGCAATAAGGGTTCCCACTTAATCGCCTCAAGCACATCAAGCTGTAATTTTTCGTTTTGTCTCATTTTTATGATTTTTAAGATGTATGGACTAAATCTGACGGACCTCATCATAGTGGTTCGATTTTATCACGCTCCAATATTTTTTTGTTCCGTTCATATTCCTTGGGTTCAATAGCGCCCTTGGCAAAACGTTCCTGCAGAATATGCATTGCTGAGCGTTTTCTGCTTCGCTGCCCCGGAATATCATAGGGCACAAGAAATATCCAGACCAAGAGCACAGACCAAATGATCCACCAGATGAAATCCATTCCAAGAAAATAGTTTGTAAAGAACATTTTTGATTTTGTTTAAGGGATAAAATTCTTCTTTAAGCCTGGACCATTATCAGCCTACCTCATTATTTTCAAGTAGTATTCCCATTTCGCTTACCACCCATTCAGACAGGCTATCGCCATGGTTTCGGCTTAAGGCCGCCACCTTTTTGAAAATGGTGGCCCTTTCCAAAAAGTCCTTGTTTTTCCAGATCCGGAATTTCTCTTCTATTCTTGAAAGTTGCTCCAAATAATCTGACTCTGGCAGATTACCTGCATTCTGGATATGTTGTTCAATTTGATAGGCTGTATATAAATCCATTTTCTGATTGTTATGATGATGTAAATGTCGTCCAAAGCATCAGCATGGGTAATGATTCCCGTCATGGCTCCCAGCAACACTCATCACGGGCTATGCTGATACCAAAGTGATGCCAGAGGGCTTATGCAATATGCTCGGCCTGTGGATTTGCCTTAAAAATCAGCATTGGAAAATCCAAATCTTTTGCCAGCTTTTCGGTCATACTTCCTTTTAAAAGCCCGCCAAGAAAACTTTTCTCGCGGTGGACCATCACCAGCAGGTCCATTGGTGCACCGGACATAAGTTTGTCGAGACCTGCTATAGCCTTATCTTCATTGACCCTGATAAAATGAATACCGGGATAGCCAAGATCGCTGCTAAAATCAATGACCATCTGTTTTGTTTTTTCTGATATGTCGCTGGCGAGGTTCTCAGGGGTTGAGATATGGGCTACAAAAATTTCTGCCTTAAATGCCCTTGCCAGGGGAATTAGTTCTTTTAAGAAAGCACGGTCGCCATGGGGATCACTTAAGTCCGAAGCAAAATAAATATTTTTGAACGGAGCAATCCTGACTTTTGAGGAAATGAGTAAAAGTGGTACCGTAAGCGATTCGATCATGTTGCGGGTATGATTTCCAAGCAAAAATCCCCCAAGCCCGCTTTCATGCGTTCCCATAACCACGAAGTCTATTAACCTGTCCGCAATCAAACCTTGGGCCACATCCTGCAAGTAACCAGACTGGTTTACGGTGCCAATCTGCGGTTTTTTGTCATGTGAGGGATCCGTCTTTTTGAGGTGTTCCTTTAGTTTTTCAAGTTCGCCCAGACTTGCTTCTTCCAGCACACTTGATTCTTCCATCGGCCATACAACAAGTCCGGCCTGTGGCATTTCCGCTGGTACAATGACCGCATTGCATAAAATAATGTCAGCATCTATTTTTTTGGCGATCGCATAGGCGTATTCCGCAGCATGCTTAGCGTGCGAAGAGAAATCGGTAAGTACCAGTAAGTTTTTCATTTTTTCCTGTGTTGAGTGTGGTGAATCAATATCCTTATTCACACTACAAACTTGGACATTATAAAAGTATCCTGCAGTGATAAGGGTCACCTTTCCAAATGTTCATCATCAATTGATCTTTTTTAATAAGGCCGGACTTTAACGAGTTGTTGTTGGGATAGCTAAAGCTGAGCTGGTCCTCTTTTCAACTAACAGCTTATAAACCTGCACCAGTATTAATGGAAGCATGCTGGCAAGGCCTGATATAAGCCATGCCCGAAAGGGGATCATCGCTAAGTTCAACGCATCACGGCTTTGAGGGAACAGGTATACCACCGCTATCAGAAAAAAGCAGATCAAAAGAGAAATCCATACAAATCTGTTTTTGGTTACCTCATTGACCAGCATTCCCGAATGCAGCGAGGACATGTTAAAAACATGAAATAGCTGCGAAGAGGCCAGGGTGAGGAAAGCTACATTGTTGACCACTCTTACATCGGGATTTACATAAATCCTGCATAAAAAAATGGCGAGCAATACCGAACCGGTCATCATCAGGGCATAGATCATGATGACTATCCAGTTTCGGTTAGATACAATATCCAGTTTGGGGTCTCTGGGTGGCCTGTGCATAATAGTAGAATCTCCTTTGCCCAGCCCTAGTGCCAGAGCCGGAAATATGTCGGTAACCATATTCAGAAACAAAATCTGTAAGGGAAAGAGCATCGAGCCCTGTGCCAGAAATCCAAGGAGCGTTACTATAAAGATTTCGCTTAAGTTGCAGGATACCAGATAAATCACGAATCGCTGGATATTCTGAAAAATTTCCCTTCCGTGAGCAACAGCCTGGGAAATGGAAGTAAAAGAATCATCCTTGAGGACGATACTGGCCGTTTCTTTGGCCACCTGTGTTCCCCTAAGTCCCATGGCAATGCCGACATCTGCTTTTTTGAGTGCAGGTGCATCATTCACCCCGTCTCCGGTCATCGCTACGATAAAACCTGCCTTTTGATAAACATCTACAATCTCAAGTTTTTGTTTTGGCGTTGTCCTTGCAAATACAGAGGTAGAAAGGATACGTTGTATCCATTCCTCTCCGAGAACTTCCATTTCAGGCAGTTCACTTCCCACGATTACCTTATTATCGTCCATGGCGGTTATACCGACTTTTTTAGCGATGTTCAGGGCGGTCATGGGATGGTCTCCGGTAATCATGGCAATTTTGATCCCAGCCGAATGGCAGGCGCTAATGGCACCCTTGATATCCATTCTGGGCGGATCCAAAAAGCCCACCATCCCCACATAAACCAGGTCCTGAAGATAGTCGCCTGATGGCATTTCAGCGAACATGCGGTAGGAAAAAGCAAGCACTCTAAGGCCTGATGAGGAAAGCGCTTCTGCGCGGGAAAGGATCTTTTCGCTTTCCTGATTTGACAGATTCGTAACCGTATTACCAGACTTTAGTGTTTTGCATTTTAGCAGCAGGTCTTCGACTGATCCTTTTGCAGAAACAAAAAAACAGGCGCTCCCCTGGTGCAGGGTCCCCATAATCTTGGTCTCGGAACTAAAAGGTATTTCAGCCAGACGCTTAAATTCACCTGCGGTTTTTTTCGCAGGGAATCCCGCGGCATCGGCCAGGGTCAGGAGCGCTATTTCGATGGGATCCCCGGAAGTTTTTTTGTCCTTATCCGGCGGACTTAAAGGCGCATCATTGCAAAGCGTCCCGATCCGCACAAGCAGCTCAAGATTCTCCTGACTTTTTTCAATTCCGGATTCCTTATATTCGAGTAATCCGTTCTTTATCGAAACATTCAGCTCAAGGGAAGGAAAAGAAAGCACTTCAACAAAAATCCGGTTTTCGGTAAGCGTTCCGGTCTTATCTGTTAAAATAACATTTACCCCGCCGAGCGTTTCTACAGAAGATAGTTTTTTAACAATAGCATTTTTTCTGGCCATCAGCAGCATCCCGTATGCAAGCGCTACTGTGGCAACAATTGGTAGTCCCTCGGGAAAAGCCGCAACAGCCAGCGCAATAGAGGTTTCCAGAATCTGCAGCCATGGCTTTCCTTCGATTACGCCCGAAACTGCAAAAATTCCGGTCATTATGAGGGTTATCCAAATGAGTTTTTTGGTCAGCTTAGCTATTTTGAGATCAAGCGGTGTCTTAGTGGAATCGGATCGCCCTACCAGTTCGCTTATCTTTCCGAGCTCGGTACTTTCGGCAATCCCGGTGATGATTACCGTCGCATTCCCGTTCATTATCGCCGTTCCTTTAAATACCATATTCTCAGCTGCTGAAGACGCTATCTCCCCGGCCAGTGTTTTACTGGTTTTTAAAACGGGGAAAGATTCTCCGGTCAGAGAAGATTCATCTACCTGAAGACCGTTGGTCGAGATAATTCTTCCATCTCCCGAAACGACATCCCCTGCTTCAAGAACAAGCAGATCACCGGGAGTAAGACCATCTGAAGAAATTTCAGATTTCTTTCCACCTCTAATTACTCTGGAATAACTGACATCCATCTCCCTTAATGCGCGCATAGAACTTCTTGCCTGCAGCTCCATAAAAAATCCGATCAGGGCGTTTACGAGAATAACAATGAAAATAGCGATCGCCTCTACGGTATTTTTAAAATACAGAGAGGCAAATCCTGCCAAAAACAATAGATAAACTATCGGACTGTTAAACTGTTCAAAAGCCATGCGCGACAGACTTTTCTGCTTTTGGCTTTTATAAACATTCAGTCCAAACCGTTTTGACCGCAGAGAAGCCTCAGTCTTACTAAGTCCTTCGTGCCTATCTGTCGAGAGCTTGTTTACAACACTTTCAATCTTTAGGCCGTACGCTGCTTTAATGGGGTATTCAATGTCCATATGCCCTTAAGTTGTTGCTACATCGCTATTCACTGAATATATTGGATCTTTCGGCCCACTGCCCTCCAGAATACTTTTGGTATGTAGGGCTATCATAGCTTCCTCATTGGTTTCCATGACGTGGATGCATACTCGACTGCTTTGACAGGAAATGATCTTTTCAGAACGCAGATTGAGGCAACGGTCGATTTTTAGCCCCATGAAGTCCATATCCACACAGATAAGCGCTCTGATTTCAGAGGAATTTTCCCCTATCCCACCAGTAAAAATGAGCATATCAAGACCGCCGAGCGATGCAGCGAGGGCAGCAATAAATTTCTTTGCCTGAGCGCAGTATAATGCAATTGCAGCTTCTGCAAGTTTATCATCAACGCTCTGATTTAATATTTCCTGCATATCGCCCGTTCCTGCAATAGCCTTCAGTCCGGATTCCTCGCTGAGTTCTACATCAAGTTCTTCAGGGGTGATGTCATTCTGTTTTAGCATAAAGAGGATCGCTCCGGGATCAAGGTCACCACAGCGCGTCGCCATTACAAGGCCTCCCATGGGGCTGATGCCCATTGTGGTATCAAAACCCTTCCCTGATGAAACCGCAGCCATACTTGAGCCATTGCCAAGGTGGGCGATGATGATCTTTTTCTGATCGATAAAAGCATGTCCCTGATTGAGTTTTTGCATAATGTATTCATAAGACAGCCCGTGAAAGCCATACCTCATTAATCCCTGATCTTTATATTTTAGCGGCAACGGGTAATATTTATTCTGATCGGGCATATCCCGGTGAAAGTTGGTATCAAAACAGGCCACATGCTTAATCTTTGGAAACGCTGTCAAAAAGGTATCAATCAGACTCAGTTCGTCCGGCAAATGATTGGGAGCCAAAAAAATTAGTGCATTTAAATCCCTCAATAATTTTTCGTTTATAATTTCCGGGATTCTGTGTCCGGATCCTCCCTGCACCAAACGGTAGCCAATGGCGGATATCAGGCAGTGTTTTTTATTTTCCTTCAGCCATAGGATGATGGCCGTGGCCGCATCCTCAATATTTCGGTAGTGTTCTGATGTTGTTGGTCTAGCTTTTTGGTGGCTGTCACTTATAGTCATACTACCTAGAGGTTTACCGATACCCTTTATCACCCCAGACCATTGCCTGTGCATCGTTTTGTCGTGGTAGACAGCGAATTTCAGACTTGAAGAGCCGGAATTGAGCACCAGCACGAAATGTTCCTTGTTTGATTGTATGTTCTTCTCCATATTTCTATCTGAATTAAATAAGCCTGAATAAGTCTATTGACTTTCCCTGTAGTAAAGGTACCTTCAACAGATGCTGTTGTAAATGACCGTGACCCAGGCTTATTGTGATTCCCGTCACCAATTAGCGGATAATTGTAGCTACCTTGCATTATTCAATTGAAAATAAGCTTTCTACTCTTTAAAGGAATAGAAAACAAAAGCCTCTGCCGATTGTCTATTTTAAACAGCTAATTATTTACCTGTTAATCAATAATTTATGGAAAACACCGTCTTGCTTAAAGCAATCATTGAAAATGCAATAGACGGTCTGATTACCATAGATGACCGTGGAATTATTGAATCCATTAATCCTTCAGCCTGTAAGCTTTTTAATTATTCAGCCCAGGAGGTTGTGGGTAAGAACATATCGATGCTGATGCCACAGCCAGACCGGGCTAGACATGATGGCTATCTATTCCAATACAAAAAAACAGGCCACGCCAGCATCATAGGTATTGGAAGGGAACTGGTGGGATTAAAAAAAAACGGTAGCCAGTTTCCTTTTCGCCTAGGGGTAAGTGAAGTTAAATATTCAGGAAGAATTGTTTATGCCGGTTTTATACATGATCTGACCAGGGAAAAGGAAGCTGAGGGAAAGCTACAGGACTATGCAGCCTTACTAGAGGAACAGGTTGAAGAGCGGACGCATTCGCTAAAGGCAAGCGTAATTGCGCTGCAGAAGACCCAGGATGAGCTGAATTTATCCCTGAATAAGGAAAAAGAGCTCGGTCAGCTTAAAAGCCGTTTTGTATCCATTGCCTCACATGAGTTCCGTACCCCTTTGAGTATGGTACAGCTTTCCGCATCGCTTATTGATCGCTATGCGGAAAACCAGGAACGTGAGAGTATTGGAAAACATGTGGTTAAGATCAAAGATGCAGTTCTGAATATTACAGCAATACTCAATGATTTTCTTTCGCTCGAAAAACTCGATTCAGGAATGGTCAAACCAAAACTAAGCCACTTTAACCTTTCGGAAATGGCAGAAGAGATTACAGGCGAAATGCAGATTACACTCAAAGGAAAACAAAAGATTATTTTCAAGCACAGGGGACCTGGACTGATGATCAACTTAGATCAGAACCTGCTAAAAAACTGCATCGTGATTCTCATCGACAATGCGATCAAATATTCAGGGGATGAGAGCGAGATTCAGTTTTACACCAAGGTTAACGAAAACAATTTCTCCATCAGAATTTGCGATAACGGGATCGGCATTCCTGATACTGATCACAAGCATCTCTTTGAGGCATTTTTCAGGGCCCATAACACAGGCAATATTTCCGGGAACGGGCTAGGCTTGAGCATCCTTTCCAGATACACCGGACTGATGAACGGGAAGGTCAGCTTTAAAAGCAGGATTAACCGTGGTACCTTATTTACACTCACTTTTCCACAAACCTATAACCATGAGCAAAAAAGTACTGATCATTGAAGATCATGATGCCATCCGTGCAAATTTGGCAGAAATTCTGGAAATGGCACTTTATACCGTGTTTCAGGCTGAGAATGGTAAGATTGGCGTTGAGTCGGCTCTGAAAAACATCCCAGACATCATATTATGTGATATTATGATGCCCGAACTGGACGGCTATGGCGTGCTGTATATGCTCAACAAACATGTAGAAACTTCAGGGATACCCTTTATTTTCCTGACCGCAAAGGCAGAACACGCGGACTTGAGAAAGGGAATGGAACTTGGAGCAGATGATTACCTCATCAAACCTTTTGATGATATGGAACTGCTAAATGCAATCGATATCCGGTTAAGAAAAAAAGCAATGGCTGAACATTCCCACAAAACCACCTCTGACGAATTTAAGGAGCTTGTAGCCAAAACAGATGGACTGGCGGAATTCAATAAAATTATTGAAGGAAGAAAGAGCAGGGAGTTTAAAAAGAACCAGGTTATCTATTATGAGGACGACCATGGTAAAGGGCTATACCTGATTACTAGCGGCAAGGTCAAAACCATAAAGCTGGCCCAAGATGGCCGTGAACTGATGACTGGGATGTACAGTGAGGGAGACTATATTGGGATAAATGCAGTGTTAAGTGGCAGCACTTATGCTGATACCGCTACAACAATAGAAGATAGTCTGCTCTGCCTGATTCCTACAGAGCAGATGGAAAGTGTTTTCAGTCTCTACCCAGAAGTCGCAAGAAAGTTTATCCACCTGCTTTCAAGGGATAACCGCGAAAAAGAGGATCAACTGTTGCAGTTGGCTTACCATTCGGTCAGAAAAAAAATGGCTGTTACGTTAGTGAAGCTTTACCAAAAGGATATAAAAAGTGATTTCTTTACCATTACAAGAGAGGATCTGGCTGCAATGGCCTGTATGGCCACCGAAACAGTAAGCCGTACACTTTCAGATTTTAAGGATGAAAAACTGATCGACAGGAACGGAACCCGGATTACCTTACTAGATCTTAACGGACTTTCAAAAATGAAAAATTAACTTTCCGTACCCTTTTAAATTTGCAGTGGAAAGCCCATCAACCTTTTAAAGATTATGGTGCATGGAGCCCGAACAGACTCATCAATATATTCCGGGAGTTTGGAATGATATAAACAATTTCAAGAATTGTATAACCTGTTCTCGGGATATAATCCAAACTTTATAATGGCTTTTGTGCCGGCAGGGAATAGGAAAATATAGTTTCAAAATGATCATTTTAAAGCATATTTCTTGCCAGAAAAAAATAAGCAAGCCAAAATAGGATATGAAACATACCTACCAGATAGAAGGGATGAGCTGTAAGGGCTGCCGCAAAAAAGTCGAGGAAGCATTGAATTGTATTGATGGTGTATCTGCAGTTGTGAGCCTAGTTCCCCCAAGTGCAACTGTTATCACAAGCAAAGCACTTACTATAAACGTTCTTCAACATGCACTGTCAAAAGCAGGCAATTACACCATCAAAAACGGTGAAGTCAGCCAGACCAATGCGCATGATATAGCATACCAAAGCGAGCAACGCCTGCTTCATGATCACAAAACAAACATCGATAAAACTGCTACTCCGGGCAATTACTATTGCCCTATGCATTGTGAGGGAGAAAAGAATTATGAACATAGCGGAAGCTGCCCTATTTGCGGCATGGACCTGGTTAAAGCACCTGTTCTAAAAAGCAGCCCCCTGCAGTACTCCTGCCCTATGCACCCTGAAATCATCAGGGATTCGCCGGGTGTATGCCCCATCTGCGGAATGGACCTTGTCCGGATAGAAAACGGGGCAGATCTGGAGGATACAGGATATCTAGTACTTAGAAAAAAATTCGTATTGGCAATATGCTTTACCTTACCTATTTTTTTAATTTCCATGTCGGAAATGATACCTGCAAACCCGCTTTTTGAGATCATGGATCTTAAATACTGGAACATTGTACAGTTGATATTGTCTATCCCTGTTATTTTTTATGCTACCTGGATGTTTTTTCAGCGGGCGTGGAAGTCGGTAGCAAGCTGGAAATTGAATATGTTTACGCTGATCGGACTGGGCGCCGGGGTAGCATGGCTGTTTAGCCTGGTGGCCCTGTTTTTTCCGGCAATCTTCCCGCAGCAGTTCAGGACACATCAGGGTACAGTTTATGTCTATTTTGAGGCAGCAACGGTTATACTTACCCTCGCACTATTGGGGCAACTACTGGAAGCAAAAGCACATCAAAGAACCAATACAGCGATTAAGGAGCTATTAAAACTGGCACCGGCCACGGCCACAAAAATTGTAGGCAATAAGGAAACTACAGTTAGTATAACTGAGATTGTAAAAGGCGACCTGCTCCGGGTAAAGCCAGGAGAAAAAATCCCCGTTGATGGCAGTATTAAAGAGGGTGAAGCGACGATTGATGAATCCATGATCTCTGGTGAACCAGTTCCGGTGGATAAAAAGCCTGGTGATATGGTGCGATCGGGAACAATCAACAGCAATACGAGCTTTATCATGACCGCAGAAAAAATCGGTTCTGAAACACTGCTCTCCAGGATTATCGAAATGGTCAATATCGCGAGCAGATCAAAAGCACCCATCCAGAAGATTGCAGACAGGCTTTCAGGCTATTTCGTACCTGCCGTCGTAATGATTTCTGTAATAACCTTTTTCGCCTGGGCAATTTACGGACCCGAACCTGTATATGTTTACGCGATGGTAAATGCGATCTCAGTATTGATCATTGCCTGCCCCTGCGCGTTGGGGCTTGCTACGCCAATGTCGGTCATGGTCGGGATCGGCAAAGGTGCCCATATGGGTATTCTGATTAAAGATGCTGAATCACTGGAAAAAATGAATTCGATAGATGTACTCATCATCGATAAAACCGGGACCCTAACAGAAGGCAGACCATCGGTAGAGCGTGTGGTCAGTTCTGATCCAAACATTGGGGAGGAAAATCTGCTCAGGAGAATCGTTGCCCTGAACAGCAGTAGCGAACATCCGCTTGCCCGGGCTACCATGAAATACGGTGCAGAAAAAGGTATTGTAGTAGACCCCATCAAGTTATTCAGGGCAGTATCTGGTAAAGGCGTGACCGGCAAACTCGGCACGGAGGATCTCGCTCTCGGAAATAAAAGCCTGATGGATCAGCTCGGCGTTGCTATCACGCCAGATCTTGAAGAAATGGTAAGCGCTGAACAGAAAGCGGGCAAAACCGTATCGTATCTATCCATTAATGGGCATGCCGCCGGGTTTGTGGTAATTTCAGACCAGATCAAACCGACCAGCAGAAAAGCGATCTGGAACCTTCAGAATGAAGGACTAAAAGTGATCATGTTTACCGGTGACAATTGCAATACGGCTAAGGCAGTAAGCGAGAACCTTCGTTTAGACGGATTTCAAGCCCAAATGCTTCCTGAAGATAAACTTACCGAGATTAAAAAGCTACAGGCATCCGGCAAAAAGGTTGCTATGGCTGGAGACGGAATTAATGATGCACCCGCACTTTCACAGGCCGATATCGGAATCGCCATGGGTACCGGAACTGACGTGGCAATCCAAAGTGCTTCCATCACCCTGATCAGTGGAGACCTTTCGGGCATTGTGAAAGCCAGGGCCTTGAGCAAAAAGGTGATGTCCAATATAAAAGGAAACTTAATATTTGCACTTGGTTATAATATACTGGGCATTCCAGTTGCAGCAGGGGTGTTATATCCATTTTCAGGGATGCTGCTTTCACCTATGTTTGCAGCTTTGGCAATGAGCCTGAGTTCAGTTTCGGTAATCCTTAATGCCCTAAGACTAAAGAATACCAATATTGAATGAAAATCCTCAGGGACAATTCAAAAATGGTTGCTGTTATTGGCATTTTTCAGTTCAATCTTCAATATTGCGATCTGTTCCAACAGTCCTTTTATTGCATGTAAGCCCTCCAGATTTATTTCAAGCTCATTATGCAGGCGGATCATCTTTTCCAGATCGGCAAGTTCATCCTTTAAAAGATAATCCTGATCCGCTATTTTAAATAGGTTTACAATACCGAATTCGCGCAGCCGATAAATAAAGGAAAGTTCAATCTCATTGTGTAGACAGAATATCTCCAATGATACTAAATGCTCAGTTTTCATTTCTGATGTTGCTTAACTCGGTGAATAATTCTTTTTCCTGATCCGATAGATCTTGTGGGAGTTTAATCTTGAAATTGATGTAAAGATCTCCATACTGGTTGTCCTTTTTATAAATGGGAAATCCCTTGCCTTTTAGTTTTATTTTTGTGTCGCTCTGCGTACCGGGTGCGACTTTCAGTTTTACTTTGCCAGTAAAGGTTTCGATGAGTATTTCCCCACCCAGCATTGCTTTATAGAGATCAAGGTCAACATCTAGATGCAGATTATTTCCGTTCCTTTTAAACAGCGTGTCGTTCGTAATCAAAAAGGTAATATAAAGATCTCCGTTAGGCCCGCCATTGGCTCCGGGGCTGCCATGATCCTTTATCTTGATGACCTGTCCATTTTCTATTCCCGCAGGAAAAGTCAATCTGATCTGCTTACCATTTACCGTTAAGGTCTGTTTCCGGCTTTCATAAACATCCCTGAGATTAAGGTTTACCTCCGCATTAAGGTCCTGTCCGCGGAATTTGGTCTGTCTGCCACGGCTCCCGGTTCCATACATGGATTCAAAGAATTCAGAAAAATCATCAGCTCCGAATGATTGTCCCGAGCGCTGCCCTGCATAGCTTTGTTGTTGTTGTTGGCCTGCTTTCAAACTGTTCGGCGTTTTTCCAGTCTTTTCCGTATTTATCGTATTTCTTTCGCTTTTCCGGATCACTTAATACCTCGTTGGCCTCATTAATTGCTTTGAATTTCTGTTCGGCTTCTTTATTGTCAGGATTGAGATCCGGATGGTATTTGCGGGCAAATTTTCGGTACGCGGTTTTAACCTCGGCGGCAGTTGCCACCTTGGTAATACTGAGCAACTGATAGTAATCTATATACTCCATTGTTTTTGCATGAACCTATTCTTGATAATGTTATTTGGAAAGATAGCCACCATCAATCGGATAGTAGCTTCCTGTCACAAACGAGGCTTTTTCGCTTCCAAGCCATAATATCAGCTCTGCCACTTCAGCGCTTTTGCCCAAACGGCCTATAGGATGCATGGAAATAAGCTGATTTTTCATTTCAGCGTCCAGTGCATTCAGCAAGGGCGTATCGATAAAACCCGGACCAACGGCATTAACGCGGATATTCTGCGCAGAATATTCTAATGCGGCAGTCTGGGTCAGTCCGATGATACCATGTTTTGCGGCGCTATATCCTGCGGAGCTGGCAAAACCTACCGCCCCGAGTATGGAAGAAATATTGACCACGCTGCCTCCACCGTTTTTGAGCATCCCTGCAATCTGATATTTCATCCCATAAAAAACACTGTTAAGGTTAATTGATATTATTTTCTGCCAGCCTTCCAGGCTCATTTCTGTGATGGTATTCTGTTCGCCTCCAATCCCTGCATTATTAACCGCTATGTCGAGTTTTCCATAAGTATCTACCGCATACTGAACCAAGGCTTCCATTTGCTGTGGGTTTGCAACATCTGTTTTGTAAAAAGAGGCAATACCTCCTTTTGAAACAATTTCTTCGACCAAGAGATCTCCCTGAAGCTTATCGATGTCTGAAATGATTACGTTTGCTCCCGCATCTACAAATAATCCGGCTGCCGCTTTTCCGATTCCGGATGCGCCACCGGTAATAATGACTGTTTTACCTTTCATAATATGATTTTATTATACGGTAAATCTAGGTCAACCAAAAAGCTTAGACCATGACTTAGATCACTGGCTCAGATGACAAAAGACATTGGCAATGGCACCTTATTGGCAAATATTAAATTAAAATATGGTGACTGACTAGCAGAGCGTTCCAAGATAACCTTCGGGCATTACCAGTAAGGGAAGCTTTGTCTGGCGCGCCATCTTCTGGGCATGGCTTCCGCTTACAAAATCATTCATAACGCCGTGCCTGCGGTGCACCATAACCAATAAATCTGTTTCTCCATGCGTTTTCAGCCAGTCCAGGCCATCTTCAACTTTTAATCGGTACACATTCTCATAATAAATCCGGTCATAATCGATCTTATTTTTAAGCTCGCTCATAAAAGCATCAATCCGGCCGGTCATACCCTTATCAATGTTGCGCCCGATGACATGTACGATGAGCAGCTCGGCATTCAGCAGGCCGGCAAAAGCGGCCAGTGACTGAATACATTCCATATCGCCAAGACCAAGGTCAGTTGCAAAGGCAATTTTTGCGATTGGCTTGAAGGATGTGCCCTTAGGGATCAGTAGTACGGGATAATCGGCGGAATCTATTACGTCTCGGCTACTGCTACCCAGGATAAACCGTTTCATATTCCCCGAGCCGGAAAGCCCCATCACGACCAGACCGATGCCTTCTTGCTGAACAGTTTCCCTGATCAGATCGGTAACGGATCCCAGATCCGACTTTACGCCGATCTTTGGCAAGGGGTTAACACTTTCCACAGATACTGGCGTACGCTCCAGCAGGAGAGCAGATAAATCTTTAAGGCGGATATCCGTACGCTTGATGAGCGTCTGGTAATCTTCCATTGGCCATAAAATCTCCACCGGAGAGTCTGTGGTTACTGCCGCGGCATTGATCAATATGGTGTCAGTTCTGATCTTGCGGGCCAGCTGAATGGCATATCTGGCAGCATCATCTGCAGCTACTGAAAAATCGGTGGCTATAAGTATTTTTTTCATCGGTTATATTTTTTTAGTGGTGAAGAGGCGGTCATCATCTATTGTCCACTTGGTGAATTAAAATTCATGATGGTTTCATTGCGCGATTTTTTGAGATACAAATCTTAACAATCCCGATTTAGGTGGCAATGATGATCGTCAACTAAGTGCGTGATGCCCGACACGGCAGCGAAAAGGGAAAGTGTGAATCATGCAAAATATGCGGATAATAAGATAACATGTAGCAATCTGAAAAATCAGATATTGCACATCCATATTGTTATCCTACTGCAGCTCGATCGGCTCACAAAGCCATCGGGCTGCTTATTAATTCCATCGGAAAAGGAATTTTTATTCCATTATCCAAAATCCCCTAAGATGAAATTCAGAAGAGAGCGCTTATTTAAATACCTATATATGGCTTTTCTCCCAGCCATCTTGATTTCTGCAATGCTGACCTGCAGGGCGCAAACAAAAACAGAGCAGGCCAGTACAGATTCGCTTTCTGTAGCGGGAAAATTCAGCGATCAGAAACTCGCCGTTTTCGATAGTTTGAATGTAAAAACTTTTTTTTCGCGCTATCCCGAACTTGCAACATACCAGCCTGCACTTGTGGATTTCTACCGAAAAAGAAGATTCTCTTATGCATGGTATGATAAAGGTGCACTTAATTTTCAGGCATATGCCTTGAGCAACCGTGTACTGAACATTAGTGAGGATGGCATCTATCAAACTGCTCCTTATTTCAAGGTACTGGATTCTCTTGTAAACAGCCCCATAGAGGGCACTAAAAAACTTAGGCCTGACCCCAACACCGAGCTGATGCTTACAGCGCAATATTTCCTGTTTTCCAAAATAGCCTGGCAGGGACAGGATGACTCGTTGAGCACCACCTCGGGCTGGTTCATTCCACGAAAAAAAATCGCTTATGCGCAGCTCCTTGATAGTCTGATTAGTGAATCCGAGACTAAGGAAGTATTCCATGAACCGGTCTATAGACAGTATGCGCTGCTAAAAACATTTCTTAAAAAATACAGAGACCTATCTTTGCAAGCCTGGCCTACCCTTCTGGACAGCTTAAGACCTTTAAGACCTGGCGATAGTGCCCGGGTAATCGCCCAGATCAGGTTGAGGCTTTTCAAGCTTGGCGATCATAATGGAGATACCTTGAGTACCAGATACGATCAGGAACTTATCAACGGCCTTGAACATTTTCAGCAAAGACATGGATTAAAGGAGGATGGGCTATTGGGTCCGAATACTTTTGCCCAGCTTAATGTCCCCTTAGCGCAGCGTATCAAACAGATCATTGTCAACATGGAACGCTGCAGATGGCTCCCGGTGAGTTCGGATGCGGATTATCTTGCGGTCAATATTCCTGAATATAAACTTCATGTCTACCGGGGCGACAGTTTGCTTTGGAGTTGCAATGTGGTTGTTGGGCAAAGCTGGAGCAAAACAACCGTATTTTTTGGCAATCTTAAACAGATTGTATTCAGTCCTTATTGGAACCTTCCGGAAAGCATTGTCAAAAAGGAGGTTCTTCCGGGAATGCAAAAGAGCCCTGACTACCTGGCTGAACATGATATGGAGATAAGGGCTTACAATGGCAAGATCCCCGTCGTTAGACAAAGACCGGGCAAAAGAAATTCCCTCGGCCTGGTCAAGTTTATTTTCCCCAACAGCTATAGCATTTATATGCATGATACACCCAGCAAATCCCTTTTCGGGGAAACTGAGCGAGCTTTCAGTCATGGTTGCATCAGGGTAATGGAGCCTGTGAAACTTGCAGAATTCTTACTGGGTAACCAAAAGAACTGGAATAAGGAAAGAATTGTGGGTGCAATGAATTTAGGCCGGGAACGATACGTGGCCCTGATACGGCAGGTTCCTGTATATATTGCCTACATGACTGCTTTCTGTGACCGGGGCAATGTCCTGAACTTCAGAAATGATATTTATAACCTGGATGAACCCATGGCGGCTTCTTTAATCGCAAATCATTGATATGCCCGAAACACTACCTGCAAAAACGAACAACATAAGTGTGAATCATATAATATATCAAAAGAATTCCATAACGATTTAGCCTGTCAAAAAGGGATTTTTACATCAGGAACTTCTTCCATTAAGGGGAAGCATACCTATCTAATAATTTTAGGATGAGAAGCCTCAATACCTTCGGTCCCATTTAAATAAATAAATCGTGTATGTCAATAATTTCTGAGGCAAAAGATTTTCTGGATCAGACCGGGCAGCTCTCCAGATTTGCCGGCCGTTTTTTCTCGCATGGGCTCAAACCTAAGTTTGAAATCAAAGAACTTTTGGCACAGTGCTATCTGATCGGTTACAAATCATTTCCACTGGTTGGACTGACCGGTTTTATTATGGGACTGGTACTGACTATGCAGCTTCGGCCATCACTGGTGAGCTACGGGGTCCAGTCCGAACTTCCGGTAATGGTAGGTATTGCCATTGTAAGGGAAATAGGCCCAGTTATCACTGCACTGATCTTTGCAGGAAAAATCGGCAGCAGTATCGGTGCGGAACTGGGATCGATGAAGGTAACAGAGCAAATCGATTCGATGGATGTAAGCGGAACAAATCCTTTTAAATACCTGGTAGCCACACGGGTAATCGCAACCAGCCTGATGCTTCCGATATTAACTATTCTCGGAGATGCCGTTTCCCTTTTTGGTGCCTATATCGGTGTCAACATCAAATCGGTTACCAATATAAGGTTCTTCTTTGTTCAGGTGTTTGAAAGCTTAAGCTATAGTGATGTACTTCCTGCGGTAATCAAAACCATATTTTTCGGTTTTGCGGTAGGCATGGTTGGATGTTATAAGGGCTTTACCTCGACCAAAGGTACTCAGGGCGTGGGAAGTTCTGCCAATTCTGCGGTCGTGCTTTCTTCTGTACTGATTTTCATTCTGGATCTGCTTACCGTTCAGCTTACCAACATGCTGGGTTTAAATTAATGGCCATGGACAAAGAAGCAACAGCAGTTAAAGCAACAGAAGCGAATCAGCCAATAAACGCGCCGGTCATCGTAATCGAGCACCTCTACAAAAAATTCGGAAAAAACATTGTCCTGGAGGATTTTTCCCTGAGCGTAAAAAGGGAAGAAAATGTGGTGGTACTCGGAAAATCCGGAGCAGGAAAATCAGTATTGATCAAATGCATTATTGGACTTCTAAAACCCGATAAAGGAAAAATTCTGGTATTTGGAGAGGATGTTACGGTGATGGATGAGGACGAGCTGGCCAAAGCGCGCACCAAGATCGGCTTTCTCTTTCAGGCCAATGCACTCTATGATTCGATGACGGTCAGGGAGAATCTTGAATTCCCCCTGCGTCGGCACTGGACCAGCCTAGGTGATACCGAGGTTGGTAAAATGGTAAAGGAGGCACTTGAAAACGTGGGGCTTACCCACACTTCAGATATGATGCCTGCAGAACTTTCAGGAGGCATGCTCAAGAGGATCGCCCTAGCCAGAACATTGATCCTAAAACCGGAAATTATCCTTTACGATGAGCCGACAACGGGACTTGATCCGGTTACGGCCAGAGAAATCGATCAGCTGATCCTTACCCTTCAGAAGAAATATAAGACCTCATCCATCATTATCTCCCATGACATGAATTGTGTGAGAAATATCGCAGACCGGGTCGTATTGCTTTTAGAAGGCAGATGTTATGCCGATGGCACATATAAAACCCTCGAGCATTCGGGCGACCCTAAAATCAATCAATTTTTTCAGTAAACATTATGGCAAAGACAGAAGGAAAAAATATCAAACTTGGCATTTTCGTCATGGCAGGCCTGCTGGTACTCATCGTCTCATTTTATATGATCGGCAGGAGCCGGAATATCTTTGGAAGGGACTTTGAAATTAAGGCCCGCTTTAATAACCTTAATGGATTGATGGAAGGCAATAATGTGCTTTTTTCGGGCATTCAGGCAGGAACAGTGAAGCGCATTGATATGGTTAACGATACCACGATCGAGGTGACCATGCAGATCAATAGCAAGGTGCGTCCCTACATCCATAAAAACGCACAGGCAGCCATAGGAACAGAAGGATTGATGGGCAACAAGGTGATCAATATTGAACCTGTTAAGTTACGCGGTGAAAAAGTTTCTGAAGGAGATATGCTGGATGCACAGAAGCTGGTGAGTACCGATGAGATGCTCAAGACACTTTCCAAGACCAATAACGATGTAGCTGCGATAGCCAAAGCCTTAAAAGAAACCGTTCTTCGCTTAGATACCAGTGAAATCTTCAACTTGATGAATGATCCGGAAATTGGCCTAAGCCTGAAGTCCTCACTTAACGAAATCAATATGGCTACCAAAAATGCCAATCAGATGAGTTATGGATTAAACACCTTAGTTGGCAATATCCGCAAGGGGAAAGGTGCTGCAGGACTTTTATTGACCGACACCCTGCTTGCATCGGATCTAAAATATGCAGTTGCTGATTTCAGGGCCACAGGTGGAAATGCTAAAAAGGTTACCAGCCAGCTTGGTGATATGGTTAAAGGAATTGATTATGAATTGAATTATGGCAAAGGCCCATTACATGCGCTCTTGCGGGACTCCTCTTTTACAATAAAGCTCGGCAATAGCCTTGATAACCTGCAGAAAGGAACGGATGGGTTCTCTGATCTGATGGATGCCACCAAGCACAGTTTTCTATTCCGAGGATATTTCAGAAGACAGGAGCAGAAACAGCTAAAAACGAAAACGAAAGAATAGTGACAACGAAAAGGGCTAAAGCCATAGATAAACCATTAATCCAGATTAATTATGCAACACAGTATCAAAAGTCTGCTCGGATATAAAATTGGCGCCAGAGATGGCGAGATCGGACATGTTAAAGATTTTTATTTCGAAGATACCTCATGGGCCATCCGCTACCTGGTGGTTGAAACGGGAAACTGGTTTATGGAGAAAAAGAAACTCATTGCGCCCCAGGCATTGCTAAGCCCGGATTGGAAAAACAGGATTTTCCCAGTCGATCTCTCTATGGAACAGGTGAAAAACAGTCCGGACATCGATACAGAAAAACCTGTTTCCAGGCAACAGGAGATCGAGCTATACGGCCACTATGCCTGGCAACGATACGGTGGAAGCGGTTTTTATGCAGGCGCTTCCAATGCAGTTATGGACCAGCCTCTGGTTGTGGATGAAAAGGTTGTGGTTTTGGACCCGAATCCGGAAGAAAAAAACTGTGATTTGCATCTGCAGAGCCTGCATCTGATCTCAGGTTATCACATCCGCGCCACAGATGGAGATATCGGCCACCTTGCAGATTTTACAATGAATGATATGAACTGGGGAATTGAATACCTCGTTATTGAAACTCATAATGGGATCGGTGGAAAGAAAGTACTTTTAAAGGTTGAACATATCAAAGAGATCCGCTGGGAAGACTCAGTGGTCATTGTAGATATAAACATCGGATCGGTAATGTCCCTTATGCTGTTCAATTCCTAAATAGAAATTTAACTCAATAGCGCCAGTATGGCCTCGATGATTCTTTTGGTTTCCTCCGGGTCCCTGACCCGGATACATCTTGCACCTGTTTTCCGGGCGGGCTCATCATTTCCTCCTTCAAAGAGTGCATCACCAATAAAAATCATTTCATCGGTTGAGATACCCAGCTTCTCATGGAGCTTTGCGATGCCATAAGCCTTATCTACCCCTTTTGCAGTAATGTCGATCGAAGTGGCTCCACCAATAGTAACCGAATAACCAGCAAGACGTTTATCCAGCATTTTTTTTAGCATCAATCGTTTAGAAAGATCAGGATCCCAAAGCTGTTTCTCCTTTAGCGGAGCCTGTTGCCCGAGCCCTGAATAGGTAATCTGGCTTCCACGGTCCTCAATGAGTTCCCCCCATTTCTTTACCGGTAAAAGACCTGAATCGGAAATCGCTTGTCGAAGAGCGCCGATGATGAGTGCGCTATCGGTTTCAGTGAAATTGTCCTCGTAAAGCTTTTTCCAAGTGGAATCATAACAGTAATACTTTGTACCACATACGGGCAGAATCGATAAATTATTCAGCGTAACTCCTATGGATAACCCAGAGAGTACCTGCTTTTGAAACTGCGGCCAATTTGCTCCGGAAATAACTGCTACTTTGATCAATCCCAGTAACCTGTCTAATAACCTGCTCATTTCACTATCAATGGGAGATTTGCTTAAGGCAAGTGTACCATCAAGATCGAATACAATCAGTTTTTTCATCTCGTTTTCATTATTTGCCCTAAAACGTTCAGTTCCTTGATTTGGTTATTATTTTCAAATAAAAAATGTCTTTCCCTACCCTGTATTAAAATATTTCAGGATCGGAAAAGACATTGCTATTTATAGGTTTTATTAAAATGGATCGTCTAGTGCACTAACCCTGATTAGTTTTTTGTTCACAAATTCCTGTATGCCCAGGCTCGAAAGCTCCCTTCCATACCCGGAACGCTTGGTACCTCCAAAAGGAAGATCTGCCTGTGTCCAGGTCGGATGGTTGATAAAAACCATACCGGTATCTATCTGTTCGGCTAGGAGTTTGCCTTTTTCAATATCGCTGGTAAAAATACTTCCGCCGAGTCCAAATGGCGAATCATTGGCCAGATCAATTGCCGCCTGATCATCTTTTACCCTGTAAAAGGCTGCGACAGGCCCGAATAATTCTTCATGATAGGCGGCCATTCCAGGCTTTATATCACCCAAAATAGTGGCTTCAATAAAGGCTCCCTGACGTTCGATCAGTTTTCCACCCAGCAGAACCTTCGCCCCTGCGCTTACGCTCCGCTGAACCTGTTCGATCAGCTGGATCACTGCCCCCTCAGAGCTCAAAGGTCCGAGCTGCGTATCGCTATCCATGGGATCTCCCACTTTAAGTCCGCTCAGTTTCGCTTTGAACTTAGCCAGGAATTCATCCGCAACCTCCTCCACCACGATGATCCTTTTTGCCGCAACGCAGCATTGACCGGTGTTGTTCATTCTTCCGATCACTGCCCAGTCTACCGACTGATCGATGTCTGCATCGGCAAGAACGATGAAAGCATCGCTGCCACCAAGTTCAAGTACAGATTTTTTAAGCGCTTTTCCAGCCGCGGCAGCAATGCTCGCCCCTGCGGCTTCGCTTCCTGTGAGGGATACCCCTTTTATACGCGCGTCCGCTACAACCTCATCAATACGGCTTCCGCTTAAGAAAAGATTGGTGTAAACACCATCGAGCGCTCCGGCTTCCTCGAATAACCTGTGTATGGCAAGTGCACACTGGGGAACATTACTGGCATGTTTCACCAGTACTACGTTTCCCGCCATGATATTGGGCGCTGCAAAACGGGCTACCTGGTAAAAGGGAAAGTTCCAGGGCTCCACGCCCAGCAGCACACCTATTGGTGTGCTCTTGATATAGGCTTCCCCATATTCAGGATCCAGAAGCTGGTCTTCCAAAAAAGTTTCTGCATGGTCTGCATAGTAATTTATGATGTCTGCACTGAGCGAAATTTCAGCATAACTCTGCGCGAGCAGTTTGCCCATCTCAAGAGTGATGAGTTTGGCAAGTACATCCTTTTGCTTGCGCATTAAAGATGCAACCTTCTGCAGCAGGTTTGCCCGTTCAGCAAAAGGGGTTTTCCTCCAATGCTGGAAGGTTTCATCTGCAATGGAGATTGCGATTTCTACCGCATCGGGAGTCATTTCTTCGTAGCTTTTAATAACCTGATTATTAAAAGGATTAATAGTTTGTATGGCCATGGTTAAAAATTAAGGTATTTGTTTATATTTTTTCGTTAACGATCAATAACTATTCTCTGATTAGCAATCAGCATATTCTATGGTCAGTTTATTATGTACGTTACAAACTCCGGGTGCGTTCCAGGCAATCCGTTCTGCGGTATTGCTCTGATAAAGGGAATGCACTTTTCCCATCAAAGTTACCTGGTTGCCAAGAACGGAAACTTCAATTTCCTGGTCATCTATAGCCCAGTTTCTTAAGAGTGCATTCTCGATAGTCGCCTTTTCAACATCATCTTCTCTTTCAGAACGGATGCTTATATTATTGTTAATCATCCTCACCCCTGACAGATGATGGACTGTTCTTTCTGCCTCCTCTTTTTGGGCGATCCATTTGACTTTTCCCTCAAGGGTCACCCAACCGTCCTCAACAAGTACGCTGATACTGTCCTTGAGTATATCGGGGCTGAACTGTAACGCTTTTAAAATCTCCGATGCCAGGGCTTCATCTGTTTTATTTTCATCCGCCCCGAATTTAACCTTGATCTTTTCTGCTACTGCGTGTACGCCAGGAACCTTGCCTGCGACGTGTTCAGCTGCTCTCTTTTTGACATAGCTGTCAACCGTCCCTGATAAGGTAACGATGCCTTCATTTGCGCTAACCTCTATCTGTGCTGTACCAAGTAGTGGCTCTAGCCTTATAGCCTCCATTACTTCATTTTTTAGTGTTTCATTGTGTTTCATCTGATCTTGAAATTAGTATCCGATAACAGTCTTCATTCGATACTTATTTATTTTACAGTCCTTTACTGACTGGAAGTTCCTGGGAAGACCCAACGGAATTATTTAATCCGATAAAGGTCTCTCTATTCTATTTCTTCACAAATGATGTAAGTCATGATGATAGGAGACGTTCATCAACTGCGGAAATTTTTGTAACTCACTAACGTTCCAAAAAAGATTGCGACAATCTGTTAATATGTTACGCCATCACGCCGCCATCCAAAATGATCTGCGTTCCGTTACAATAACTGGAATCATCGCAGGCGAGATAGATAAATGCCTTGGCTACCTCCTCTGCCCTGCCCAGCCTCTTTGAAGGGGTTCCCTCGATCCATGCATGATGGATGTCCTTTGAAATGGCACTGATCAGTGGGGTCTCTATATAGTATGGGCATATTGCATTGGCCCTGATATTTTGAGTAGCATATTGAACAGCTATATTTTTGGTAATACCTAGTACCCCGTGCTTAGCAGCAGTATAAGGAACCAGGCCATGTTCAGCCTTGAGACCGCCCAGAGAGGACATGTTTACGATTACACCGCCGCCCTGTTTCAAAAATTGCTGAAGTTCATATTTGACACAGTAAAACTGGCCGGTAAGGTTAATAGAGATTACCCTGTCCCACACTTCTTCGGGCAGATCATGTATCCCCGAATAAGCTGCGCCGATTCCTGCATTGTTAAAAGCCACATCCAGCCTCCCAAACCTGGATACTGTGGAACTGATTGCTAGTTTAACACTTTCCACATCAGAGACATCAATGGGTACAAACAAGGATTCTCCTCCCAGAGCACTTATTTCTTCAAGGGTCTTTTGATGGTTTGACCCTGCCAAATCTGCTATAACAACCGTGGCTCCTTCACGGGCGGCTTCCAATGCTTCTGCTTTTCCAATGCCAGAGTTTCCACCGGTAATGAATACGATTTTATCTTGTAGTTTTTTCATGGTTGATATTTCAAGGTTTTTTCCATAATGCAAAATTTATGCAACAGGAAGATCAAAGGTTGCCTGTTTGTCAACCTTATACGTTGCACCTTTAAAGAAAAGCTTTGCAGGATTCACACTAGGCATATCCTTTCATTCAAGAAAGAAAATCGGAATGCCATAAGCTATTGCCAAAATATGCCTGCTGATGATGAACGTCTACGATCCGCATGACGGGCATCATTCCTAAACCAGCGCTCAATACTGAATTTTGTTGAATGGGCACTGTGCCTATAAAGTGCTTTTTAGTTTTTAATCAATCATAAGCGATTCAACTATGAAATTACATATCAGGAATATGGTCAGCAACCCGTGTAAAATGATCGTAAAAAACGAGCTCGACCGGATCGGCTTAAATTATGAAAGCATTTCACTTGGAGAGGTTGAAATGCCGAATATCCCAACAAAAGATGAGTATAGATTGCTCAAAGCAGCACTGATTCGGTTTGGTCTTGAGCTTATGGTAGATAAAAAAGCGATGCTGATTGAGCGAATCAAGAATACGATCATCCATATGGTACATTATACAGATGAGTTGCCCAAAGTAAAGAACTCCAATTACATCAGCGAGAAGATCGAACATGATTACACCTATCTGGCCAATGTCTTTTCGCAGGAAACCGGAATGACCATTGAACATTATATCATCAACCATAAAATAGAGCGTGCAAAAGAACTGATCCTATACGATGAATTAAACCTTACTGAAATTTCTTACCTGTTAAATTATAGCAGCGTTGCCCATCTTTCAAGACAGTTTAAACAGGTAACCGGGCTGACGGCCTCATTTTTCAGAAATGCGCCTTTCGATAGCCGTATCGCCCTTGAAAATGTTTAGTGCATAGCAAAAAAATAAAAAATCATTATTTCCAATCCCATGAGCGCAGAACTCGAGCATAAAGAAAATCCTGTAACTATGATGAGGGCCATGTTGATGGAGAAACCCGGACAGCCGCTACAGCTTAAAAACCTGGAAGTACCTACGCCTTCAATCACTCAGGTACTCATCAAAGTGATTGCTTGCGGCGTATGCCGTACTGACCTGCACATCATGGACGGTGAGCTAACCAGCCCGAAGTTACCGCTGATCATGGGCCATGAAATTATAGGAACTGTCTACCGGACAGGAAATGAAGTTAGCAAATTCAAAACCGGTGATCTTGTAGGCGTACCCTGGCTGGGCTATACCTGTGGTAAGTGCAGATACTGCGTTCAGGGCAGGGAAAATCTGTGCGAAAATGCACTGTTTACAGGCTATAATATAGACGGGGGCTACGCTGAATATACCCTGGCCGATGAAAATTACTGCTTCTCTTTAGATCCGCGTTACGCAAAGCCATCGGGAGCTCCATTAATGTGTGCCGGATTGATCGGGTACAGAAGCTATAAAATGGTCGATACTTCGGCCAATCGCATCGGAATCTATGGTTTTGGTGCAGCAGCCAGCCTGCTTACGCAAGTAATAACCGCTGAAAAGAAGCACGTATTCGCTTTCACCAGAGATGGGGATACGGAGGCACAGAAATTTGCAATTGGGTTAGGTGCAACCTGGGCGGGTGATTCCTCACAGCCGTCACCGGAAAAAATGGATGCAGCAATCATATTTGCATCCCTTGGAGCACTGGTACCCAAAGCGCTAAAAGATCTTAAAAAAGGCGGCACTGTGGTTTGTGGGGGAATCCACATGAGCGATATCCCTTCATTCCCTTATTCAAGTCTTTGGGAAGAGCGGACCCTACGTTCGGTGGCAAACCTGACCAGACGAGATGCAATTGAGTATCTGAGCCTGGCACCTAAGGTACCCATCAGGACGCAAACTACCCTATTTAAACTGGAAGAGGCAAACGAGGCCCTTGATGCACTACGGGCTGGAAAAATAACCGGAGCTGCCGTACTGGTTATGTGAAATTAGAAAAAGAAAAGAACACGTATAGTTCCAGACAATTAGTCTGGTATTCATTATATCATGATAAAAAGAATCTGCAAAATTCAAAACAGATTAAAATGCCGCTCACAAAAAGACTCATCCGGATCAGGATATTAAACTGGTACTGGATACAAAACAGAGAAAAGATGAAAAAAAACGAGGAATTACAAAAAGATGTGCAGGATGCCATCAGATGGGAACCGCTTTTGCATGCCGCAGAGATCGGAGTAACGGCTAAGGACGGTATTATTACCTTAACAGGATCAGTTGACAGCTATCGAAAAAAGCTGGAGGCTGAAGAGGCCGCTAAAAATGTGTCGGGTGTTAAGGGGGTAGCAGAAGAAATAACGGTTAATCTGAGTTCAGCCTCCAGCAGTAATGATACCGATATTGCAGCCGACGTTGTCAATACTTTCAAGGGAGATTCCGAAGTGCCTGATGATCACTTAAGCGTTGAAGTGGAACAGGGATGGGTTACTTTGAGCGGAAAGGTAAAGTGGAACTATCAGCGTGAAGCTGCGGAAAAAGCAGCTACAAACCTCGCGGGTGTAAAAGGAATTTCTAACTATATCGAAATCAGATCTGATCATGGAGATGATATCGAAAAGAAGGATATCGAAAAAGCAATCAAGCGTAATTCCTCTCTAAAGGACTGTAAGATCAAAGTCCAGGTTTCGGGCAACCACGTAAACCTTCACGGACATGTAAGTACTTTCTACCAAAAAGATGAGGCCGGCAGAATGGCCTGGAACGCCAGTGGGGTAACGATGGTAGGCAATGACTTGCTAGTTGAACACTAGGAATTAAAGAAAATAAATGTTTAAGGCATTGGAGGCATAATGCTATCTGGTGCCTTATCTTTTAAAACATCCGACAGAATTTTAGTGCGTACAAATTAATAATCGATCAACTGATGTCAATTCAACAAGAGATTACATGGCTCTTCTTATTATCGATCCCAATTGCCTGTGTGGCTTGGACGGTCACACATGAGGAGGTTTTCCGGGAGCCCAGGGAATATTGCATAAAAAGAAGCCTGAATGGTAAAAGCATTCTGGTTAGGAAATTCTTTTACCTGTTTACCTGCGAATACTGTTTCAGCCACTATATTTCGATTATTTTTATAATCCTTACTGACTTTCACCTTTTAATGGAGGATTGGAGAGGATATCTGATTGCTGGCTTTTCACTGGTCTGGATCGCCAACACCTACATGAGCCTTTTCGGATTGATCCGTCAGGACATCTCAAAGGAGAAGGCTGAAATCCGTGAAATCATTACCAACTTAAAAGAAGCTCCGAAAGAAAACATAGCAAAAGTGTGAATCATGTAAGGAATAAACAGAATTCCATAACCTGCCAGGGCATTAAAACACGCAGATTTGAGTGGTCCGGATGTCCGGTCGAAAATCAAAAAAATTATGATGTTTTATGAAAATAACTACTGGGGAATGGATTTCATCTGGTGGTGTATATGGTTAGTATTTCTCTTTTGGATATTTGCTCTTCCTTACCAAATACCTGGACAACGACACAGAAAGGATACACCGCTTGATATTTTGAACCGAAGATTTGCCTCAGGAGAAATCAGCAAGGAAGAATTCAAGGAAAGAAAAGATGTCCTTATGGCTTCATGAGCTTTTTAAATATATCAATTAAAGGATGGCCTTTCTGGGCCATTTTTCAAAAATAAAATCAGGGTTAAATGAAAGGATTTAAAAGCAGTATCGGGAGCGAGACGCTCGAAAATGCAAATTTCAGAAAAGTGATCTATACAGGCATAAACCTGCAATTGGTGTTGATGAGCCTGCCACCGGGAACGGATATTGGTGAAGAGATCCACCAGTCGAACGATCAGTTTTTCCGTTTTGAGGGCGGGCAAGGCATATGCATTATCGATGGAAATGAATATTACATAAAGGCCGGGGATGCGATTGTAGTTCCCGCCGGCGCGAGCCACAATGTGATCAATACCGATAGCGAAGTTGATCTGAGCCTATATACCATCTACGGTCCACCTAACCACAAGGATGGGATTATCAGGGCGACAAAAAAAGTAGCGGAGCAGGATTGTGAGAAATTCGATGGCATGACCACAGAGTAAAATAATCGTAAAAAAATTTAAAGAAAATGAAGTAAAAATCCTGACCCTGATACGCTCCGTCAACTCCATAATTTAAACCCTAACCCAATGACTACTGAAATAAAAAATATAAGGATGGTTACCGCAGAAGACCTTTTTGCAACCCTGAAAACAGATTTTGCAGATTACCTCAACAAAAAACTGGATGCCGCAGTAGCGGTAGAATTTGCACGTGTATATGATATTATCGATGTGTCCTTTCCGGAGATCATTGTTGGCGTTGCATTTCATATCGTTGTTTCTGAAAAGGAAATCATCCTTTCAACAGACAATACTATTCCTGCAAACAACAGTGAGACCTTGGAAAAACAGCTCACCGATTTTCTGGAGCTTAATCTGAATTAATTCAATCCAACATCTCAGGCAATACATATTAAAAGCCCTGTCTTGATATTGCCCCATCTAAACAACAACAACATGGAAAAAAAGACAAAAATAGGCATCTGGATGGATCATTCAGTAGCCAATCTAATGGACTACCCAGCGACGCCCATCCTGACAAGAACAATTGAATGCAATTTTACCAGCAAGGCTAAAGAAGAAGCACTAACGCGTGGGGAAAGTACCATGCATACCAAGGAACAGGGGGAGCAGGCAGATTACTATAGGGAATTAGCTGACCTCATCAGGAAATATGATGAAGTGCTACTCTTTGGCCCTACTGAAGCTAAAACCGAGCTATACAATACCTTTAAGGATAATCACCTGTTTTCTAAAATAAAGGTTGAGATCAGGCCGGCAGACAAAATGACCGAAAACCAGCAGCATGCCTTCGTAAGCAGCTTTTTCAAAGCGGAAGTAAATTGATCCGTAAATTTTAATTCTTCATCCTATTTTTATCCATTAAACTGATTTATTAACAGTTATAATAATGAAATGAATCCAGGAAATCAAAAAAATATGAGGGGAGCACCAGCTCCCCTCATATTTTTAGTCCATCATTAAATAATCATACTGCACCGCAATTTCGTTATCTACAAACCAAACGCCCGGTGCGTTCCAGGCGATGCGCTGAGCCTCGTCTTTTTGGAACAATGAACTTACCTCGCCGCTCAAGGTTACGCGGTTACCAGAAACATTAACATGGATATCCTGATCGTTAATAGACCAGTTACGCGCTATTGCTTTTTCGATGTCGCTTTTTTCAACGGCGTCTTTAACCTCAGAGGCAATTTTGATACTATTGATCACGCCCTTAACACCTAGAAGATTTTTGATAGCTGTTTTCGCAGCGTCTTTTTGATAATTCCAGCTTAGTTCGCCCTCAAGCGTTACCCAACCTTTTTCCACTTTTACCTCTATTTTATCATTAGGTACCTGCCAGCTCCATTTTAATGCATTTAATACCTCTCTGGCAATATCACCATCTTCTTTTGCACCCCAGTCGCCAAATTTGACTTCGATATTTTCAACTACGGCCGAAACGCCACTTACCTTTTTAGCTGCGTCTTCTGCTTCTGTTTTTTTAACATAACTGTCAACGGTCCCGGTGAGGGTCACTACACCATCCTTAACTGTCACGCCTATTTCTGCTGCATTCAAAAGTGGTTCCCATTTAATGGCCTCCTGAACGTCTTTCTGTAAACTTTCGTTGCTTTTCATCTTTGATGATTTTAGAGTGAATTATTTCACGCTTCAAAGGTTGCCTAATTGGTGTCTGCGGATGTTATACGTTTTAATGAAATCTTTATACAATTCACATGTAGACATCCTCAGGTTCCTTAAAACATATAACAGAATTATTAAAATTAGAAACCGGAGTTTCACCAAAAGTGTGAATTCTATAATATTCAATCGCATTTGTGCAACTTCTTAACTCGTTGATGTAGCCATCTTTACCTAAAAAATATACTGAAGGCTTAGATGATTAGTGAATGGAAACGACACAACGTATAACAACCCTGTTTCTGGATATCGGCGGCGTACTGTTGAGCGATGGCTGGGATAGAAACGCACGAAAGAGCGCTGCGCAGAAATTCGATATTAACCATCAGGAGATGGAAGAAAGGCACCGGATCAACTTCGAGACCTATGAACTTGGCAAGATTTCCCTGGATACCTATCTGAAAAGTGTTGTGTTCTATGAAAAAAGGGATTTCACAAAAGACGATTTTAGGCAAGTTATGTTCTCAGCCTCTAAGCCCTATCCTAAAATGCTAACCCTGTTCAAGGCCTTAAAAGAAAAATACAGCTTAAAAATTGCAGCGGTCAGTAACGAAGGCCGCGAGCTCAATGAATACCGGATACGAAAATTCAGACTGGACGATATTATAGATTCCTTTGTTTCCTCTTCTTTCGTACATCTGCGCAAACCGGATATGGATATTTTTCAAATGGCGATGGACATTGTTCAAAGCCCGGCTTCAGAAATCCTGTACATAGAAAACCAGCCTATTTTCATCCAGAATGCAGAGCAGATCGGTATCAGAAGTATTTTGCACCATAATTATAAGGACACGCTGGATGAACTCACTGGGTTCGGGCTCGAACCCCTTTCTTCCGACTGCGCAGTGCTTACTGAAGAAATCACATTGATCACATAAAAGGCCTGGCAAGAATATGCTGCGCTGTAAAACATATAAAAAAATGGAAGAATTATTATTAGATACTGCCCTTGAGCAGATCTCACCTGAACTTTTAAACAAGATGGATGCTTACTGGAGGGCTGCCAACTACCTCTCAGTCGGGCAGATCTACCTGTATGACAATGCGATGCTCAGGGAAAAACTGCTATTATCCCATGTTAAACCTATTGTCGTTGGCCATTGGGGAACTACTCCAGGTCAGAACTTTATCTATGTTCATCTTAACCGGCTAATCAAAAAATTTGATCTGAACATGTTTTACATTTCAGGTCCTGGGCATGGAGGTCCTGCACTGGTTGCCAACACTTATCTGGAGGGCAGCTATAGTGAAGTTTACCCTAATATCAGCCAGGATGAAGAAGGGATGAAAAAGCTATTCACACAGTTTTCTTTTCCAGGTGGAATTTCCAGCCACGTAGCGCCCAGTACTCCGGGTTCAATCCATGAAGGTGGCGAATTAGGTTATTCACTGAGCCATGCCTTCGGGGCTGTTTTTGATAACCCCGACCTTATCGTCGCCTGTATTGTGGGTGATGGCGAGGCAGAGACCGGTCCTTTGGCTACCGCATGGCATTCGAATAAATTCCTTAACCCCATTACTGACGGAGCGGTATTGCCGATACTTCACCTAAACGGGTATAAGATCAGTAATCCTACGCTGCTGGCCCGCATAGATCATGAAGAACTTGAACAATTCTTTAAGGGATGTGGATGGACCCCCTATTTCGTTGAAGGAGACGATCCTGAAAAAATGCACCTGGAAATGGCGCTGGCAACAGAAACAGCAATAACAGATATACGCAGCTTTCAGGAGCATGCCAGAATAACATCCGATAACAGCAGGCCGCGTTGGCCGATGATCGTGCTCCGTTCGCCAAAGGGCTGGACAGGTCCAAAGGTTGTAGATGGCCTGCAGAATGAAGGTACCTTTCGCTCGCATCAGGTTCCAATCCTGGTGGATGAAAAACATCCGCAAAATGTTGTCCTACTCGAAAACTGGATGAAAAGCTACAGGGCGGAAGAACTTTTTGATGAAAAAGGCAGGCTGATCCCCGAACTTGCGGACCTTGCCCCTAAAGGCAACAGCCGTATGGGCTCCAATCCCCATACCAATGGTGGCCTATTGCTCGAAGACCTCAGAATGCCGGATTTCCGAAAGTTCGCACTTGATGTACCATCACCAGGATCAGTTCAGGGGCAGGATACGATGGTATTGGCAAAATTCCTGACTGAGGTCATCAGTCTTAACAAAAATAATTTCAGGGTATTCGGTCCCGATGAAACCCTATCCAATCTTTTGGGTGCTATTTTTCAGGTCAGTAACCGTCAATGGGATGCCGGAATGCAGGACAATGACGAATTTCTTTCACCTTCAGGCCGAATTCTGGACGCTCAACTCAGTGAACACCAATGTGAGGGTTGGCTGGAAGGCTATCTGCTTACCGGAAGGCATGGTATTTTCAATAGTTACGAAGCGTTTATCCGCATCGTGGATTCCATGTTCAGTCAGCATGCCAAGTGGCTGAAGGTGACCAGGGAACTTCCATGGAGACGAAATATTGCTTCGCTGAATTATCTTTTAGCTTCACATGTCTGGCAACAGGACCATAATGGATTTACCCATCAGGATCCAGGCTTTCTGGATCATGTGATCAGCAAAAAAGCAGATGTTGTTAGGGTTTACTTACCACCGGATGCGAACTGCCTGCTCTCTGTATTCGATCATTGTCTTCGCAGCAAACATTATGTAAATGTTGTTGTCGCCGGAAAACACGCCTTGCCACAATGGCTGAACATGCAGGAGGCTGAAACGCATTGCACAGAGGGCATCGGTATATGGCAATGGGCAAGCAACGACCAGGGTTCAGAACCTGATGTCATTATGGCCAGTTGCGGAGATACAGTAACACTTGAGCTTTTAGCGGCAGTTTCTATATTGAGGGAACACCTGCCGGAGCTCAAAGTCAGGGTGGTTAATGTAGTCGATCTAATGAAAATGCAGTCAAGTTCGGAGCATCCGCACGGACTTAGTGAAGTGGATTACGATTCAATATTTACTAAAGATAAACACATCATATTTAATTTTCATGGGTATCCATGGCTGGTGCACCGCATTAGCTACCGAAGGGCCAACCGTAATCTACATGTACGGGGATATAAGGAAGAAGGAACCATTACAACCCCTTTCGACCTAAGGGTACAGAACGAGATTGACCGATTCCATTTGGTGATCGATGTCATCGACCGCGTACCAAATCTGGGAAGTAAGGGAGCATATTTAAAACAGCAACTCAAAGATAAGCTCATTGAGCATAAGCACTATGTAAACCGATATGGAAAAGACATGCCTGAAATACTGGAATGGAAATGGAATATTAAGTCATGAATTTAAGGAAACTCACAGAAACAGCTCATGCACTGCTTGCCGATCATAAGGGGCTTTTTGCAATGGATGAGAGTATTTCCACCTGCAACAAACGTTTTGCAGATGCAGGCATCCCTCAAACGGAAGAAAACCGAAGGCGCTACAGGGAGCTGATCATCAAGACCAGTGGTCTTAATGAAAGTATCAGCGGAGTTATCTTATACCATGAAACCATTCGGCAAAGTGATGAAGCAGGCATTCCTTTTATCAAGATCATTGAAGATGCAGAAATTATTCCGGGCATAAAAGTCGATATTGGCATGGAGGATTTGGCCGGATTTCCAGGAGAAAAGATAACAGAAGGGCTGGACGGATTGAGATACCGGATGAAGGAATACGCCAGGATGGGCGCCAGATTTGCTAAATGGAGAGCTGCTATGTCCATTGGGCAGGAAATTCCTTCGAGAAACTGCATGATCTCAAACGCAAACGCACTCGCCAGGTACGCAGCACTTTGCCAGGAGTGTGGCCTGCTTCCTATTGTAGAACCGGAAGTGATGATGCCCGGCAGTCATTCTTCCAAAACTTGTTATAGAGTGACAAGAGAAGTACTGAACACGGTATTCGACCAGCTTTATCTCCATAATATAGCACTTGAAGGCATGATCTTGAAACCAAATATGATACTGCCCGGACTAGATTCAGGCGAAAATAAAACTGCTGAAAAAATTGCAGAGGATACCATTAAATGCTTAATGGAATGCGTCCCAGCGGCGGTTCCTGGTATTGCATTTCTATCAGGTGGACAATCTTCTCAAGAGGCTTCCACAAGGCTAAATGCTATGAATCAGATCTCAGTATCAACCTTACCCTGGAAACTTACATTTTCTTTTGGACGGGCACTCCAACAGACGGGGCTAGCCATCTGGAAGGGAGAAGACTTGAATAAAGCCATCGCACAACAGGATATCTATCATCGCGCAAAATGTAACAGGGCATCAAACATGGGTCTTTATAGTGATAAGATGGAGAGAAGTGATTAAAAAAGGATAAACTCCACAGTTTAAGACAAATAATGAATAGAAGAAAATTTTTAGCGGGCTCTGCTGCGACAGTAGTTATTGCCGGGACTTCAGTCTATCTGCTAAGTGATAAGCGTAATTTTGAAAGATCGGATTCCGCTCTTAATCAAAATAAAAAAACTGCCTTGAAAGCTGATGAAATAAAGATTTTATCTCTTGCTTCCCTAGCCCCTAGCGGTCACAATACACAGCCATGGTTTATTAAATGTATCGCACCATATCATTGGATCATCTGCAATGATAAAAGCAGGTGGTTGCCAGCCGTTGATTCTACACAGCGGGAAACTATCTTATCAATAGGTACTTTTCTGCAGAACCTGGAGTATGCGGCAGATAGCTTGGGATATACAACACATTTTAAACTTATGGCAACAACCAACCAACATGAGGAGGTGATGGAGGTAGAACTCGTTGCATCGGGCAAAAGCTTTAGTTTTGATGTGGAAAGTATAAGACAGCGTAGAACAGTGCGATCAAATTTGCTAGTTGATCCATTAAAAACAGAAGACTTAAAGGACCTAATTGGCGAGGATAAAGATCTAATCCATTTTATTCCGGCTTTATCTAGAGAATATACATACATCAATGAGCAAACCATTGAAGCTAACAGAATCCAGTCTTACCGGGATGCTGCCCAAAGGGAACTTTCAAACTGGATCCGCTTTTCCTCAGCGGAGGCAAGAAAGAGGCTTGACGGACTGACTACTGGCAGTATGGAAATCGAAGGCCTTCCTGGCTGGATAGTGAGGAATTTTTATGATCAGAAAAATGTGATGTCAAAAAGTTTCAGGGACAAGGGTATCGCTCAGGTAGAAAAGCAGGTCGCCTCGTCTGCAGGCTGGTTTTTGATCACTAGCAAAGAGAATTCAGTTGGAGCGCTAATTGAAACCGGAAAGATGATGCAGAGACTTTTCTTAAAAGTAAGAGATAAAAATATAGGCATTCATCCGATGACTCAGATACTCGAAGAGCCCTCCATAAAGCAAAGCCTGAACACTTCTGTAGGAATAAAGGATCAGATACAGTTCATTCTCCGGACAGGTTATGTTAAAAAATATCCTGATCCGGTTTCATTAAGGCGATCATTGGACATGTTTGTCAGGAGCTAATTTGAGTCATTGAAGTATATGTAACTTATAATATTAATTTTGAAATTATAAATTTCTATAGTGAAAGAGCAATAGCTAACTTTGCAACAATTAACCCTACCTTACTTTGATTAATTGACTTAGTTTTAAGATTGTCTAACAACCTTCGGTTAAATTTTAAAGTGATGTGCAAGTTTAGCCAATTCGTGCAAATCAGGAAAGAAAAAGTGCAGAGGGGGTATCAGCGAGGAAGACAGAAAAAAACTTTTCGAGCGTTAATATCGCGTAAATGATCAGTTACAGACCATTGCAGGTTTTGGGATTGGCTGTAATATTCAGTTCCTGAGCATAGAAGCTGATGTCAAGGTGTTTAGTTAAGCAGGAGTTAAGGAATCTTTTAAATCGAAATGCAATACGTTCATTCGTCGGAAAATTTATTCTCGTCCGAAACAATCGACGGTTTCATTTCGGCCAGAACAGTGACGAGATATGCTTTTATTATTTCCGCATTTGATTCAAATTCATTGACGTCCTGCATTCGTTTAAGTAGCATTTCCAAATGGATCGATTCCGTTGGTTCAAATCCGATAAAGTTTAAATCCTTTTTATTATTTTTACCCTAAGAATTTGCATTCAAAAAAAAAATAGTGGTGAGTATTTGGTACCTTAAAGCATGAAATACACAACAAGACGCGGATTAACAAATAGCTAAATCGAAAGATTCGACTCCCTTCAGTTCAATCAGAAATATGGCTACTAGACTATATAACCAGTAGCCAAGTGTGGTATTATTAACATTCACTTAATAAACCTATTTTTAATTTAATTATAAAATTTTTATCTTTACCTAATAGCATTTGCAATTGATAAAGTACAGGTGAGTGATTCGGTGAGTCAGTTATCAGAAGTGTCTTTTAAACCATATAAAGCGAGATTTATAGGTTGGGTTCAATTCCCTCGCTCTCCGCCAAATGTTTTCAAAAACAAAAAAAGCCTGCAATCGTATGATAGCAGGCTTTTTTCTTTTCTAGGTACCATCCAAAATTAGTTAACCAACCCATTAAGTGCTGCAAATTTAATTAGCGAGGCGGTATTGGTTACGCCGGCCTTTGCCAATAATGCAGCTCTCCTGCTTTCGATACTTCTCCTGCTTAAAAAGAATGTATCTGCAATTTCCTGACTGCTTAATCCATCTGAAATGGCCTGCAAAAGCCGAACCTCCATGACTGAATAACGCCCGTTTTCGCTTAAAAAATTTTGTTGCGGAGAAAAAAACTGTTCTTTAAATGCCCTCACAGCCAATTGGCTCGAAATGTATTCTCCCCCCAAAGCAGTGTGGCGGATGCAAAAGAACAGCTCATCCCTTCCTATATTACTCAGCAAGTAACCTGAAGCACCGGCAAGAAAAACCTCCCTGATCTGTGTAGCAATTGCCACGTTACTGATCACCAGTATAGGTAAGCCTGGCCTTAGGCGTTTTGCCTCCAACAGCCACTCCAGGTTATTTCCTCTTGTTTTGTACAAGCCAGCCATAATCAGATCGACACTGATTCCAGAAAGCAGTAATTCCACCAGTCCGTTGCCAGCGCTTACCACCTCTACCACCTTAAAAGCAGTTTGATCTGAAAGCAATGTTTTGAGGTGATCGAGAATGATAATGTGCGATTCGACTATAATAATTTTTAACATCTGCGTCTGGTTTTCTGGTAACTAATGCTTAACAGCCAGCAAGGTGGCCAGCAGCATGATCGAAATAACACTGATTACACAAACCAGAAAAACGATTTTATCCCTGTTTCTGGTGATGGAAGAATTGATGTCGGGTAGAGAGAACCTAATTTTTTTCATAATAATTGGGAAATAAGAGAGTGAATTATTCTACTGTAACAGATTTGGCCAGGTTTCTGGGCTGATCTACATTGCACCCCCTGATCAATGCCACATGATAGGCCAATAACTGGAGGGGGATGGCAGCAAGGATGGGCAGCAGAAATTCATCTGAATGGGGAATCTGAACAACCTCATCAGAAAGTGCCGCCACTTCTCCGCCAGCATTTGAAACAATGGCGATAACCTTGCCTTTTCTTGCCCTTACCTCTTGTATATTGTTGATTATTTTTTCGTGATAGGAATGATTGGTCGCAATAAAAATAACGGTCATTTCTTCATCAATAAGGGCAATTGGACCGTGTTTCATTTCGGCAGCCGGGTACCCTTCGGCATGGATGTACGAGATTTCTTTAAGTTTAAGGGCGCCCTCAAGCGCTACCGGAAAGGCGCATCCACGACCTAAATAGATACAGTTCCTGCTGCGCAACATTCCGTAAGCAATGCGCTGCACCTGATCTTCACATTTCAATGCCTCTTCAACAAATTCGGGCAATTTCCAAAGCGAATGGATACAATTACTGCGTTCTTCTTTCGATAACGTTTCTTTGAGCTGCGCAAGATAAAGCGCCAACATGGTGAGCACTGTTACCTGACCAGAAAATGCCTTGGTAGATGCTACGCCCACTTCGGGGCCTACGTGCGTATAAATTCCTCCGTCTGTAGCCCGCGATACGGATGAACCGACCACATTACAAATACCTAAAACAACAGCGCCCATCTTTTTGGCCAAATCAATTGCAGCAAGGGTATCGGCGGTTTCGCCTGATTGGGATATCGCAATTACGAGATCGTTGCTGCGAATAACAGGATCGCGGTACCTAAATTCGGAAGCATATTCAACCTCAACGGGAATACGGGCATATTTTTCAATCAGGTATTCGCCTATCAATCCCGCATGCCAGGAGGTACCGCAGGCCACGATAACAATCCTCTCTGCATTTTTCAATAAACTGTCAAAGGAAGCAATGCCGCCTAAAGCAATTTTCCCCTGTTCGGGGTAAACCCTGCCCCGCATACACTCACGAATCGATTTTGCCTGTTCGTGGATCTCTTTAAGCATAAAATGATTGTAGCCGCCTTTTTCAAGCATTTCAATTTCCATTTCCAGCTCCTGTACAAAGGGCACCTGCGGAATGTTATCGAGGTTAAAAATACTGATCCCATCATAAGCCACGCAAGCGATCTCATTGTCGTTCAGGTAAACTATATTTTTGGTATATTCGATAAGCGGAGTAGCATCTGAAGCTACAAAATATTCGTTTTTACCAACACCTATTACCAAGGGACTGCCTTTTCTGGCAGCAATCAGGCGCCCCGGATTATCCTCATCTATAATCACAATTGCATAGGCCCCGGTAACGTTGTGTAATGCCAGCCGAACAGATTCGGCAAGATCAAGCCCTGTACGTTCTTGTACCTCCTCAATCAAATGGATCAGCACCTCGGTATCGGTTTCGCTGGTAAACACATGTCCTTTAGATAAAAGGGCTGTTTTCAGCGAGGCATAGTTTTCAATAATCCCATTATGTACAATGGCCAGTTTTCCGTTCGGAGAAATATGAGGATGTGCATTGGCATCGCTTGGTGACCCATGAGTAGCCCATCGGGTATGAGCAATGCCAATTCTGGAGGCAATTTTTACATCGTTACAGGCAGCTTCGAGAACGGCAACCTTTCCTGATTTTTTTACGACTTTAAGTCCATCATCAAGAAAGGCAATTCCGGCACTGTCGTAACCACGGTATTCTAAACGGCGCAAGCCATTAATCAAAACAGGGAATGCCTCCCTGTTTCCTATGTAACCAACTATTCCACACATATTAATTTAGTTTTAAGATTTTGTACGCTTAAAGATTTTGAGGATTGAAATACATTTTTACAGGTTTTGCCCTTCAAAATGCCAAACAATATTTTCAGGGTGGATCTGTACCATCCTTCGCCTGGGTTTCCCGGGCATAATCCATCAGTAGATTATTGTATTTTTCCAATAAAGCAATGTATTTGTTCATCCAAAAGCGGACAGAATAATCCTGTTCTCCATTTCTTCTGCTCTTGTAACCTATTGAATGATGGGGATTGGCAAAACCGTCTGGTGCAAATTCGGCTGGAAAATCCTTTGAAAAATCATGGTCGATGATGTATCCGATCTCGCAAATGATCTCGATGCTGAGAAAATCCTTTTGAAACCAGTTATAGATTGAACGCCGGTTAACATGCATTCTTCGCGATATCTCGCTTATATTTACCGATTTGCGGCGCACGGCCATCTCAACGATTGCTCCATAATGTAAACTCATATAGCTGATTTTATCTGGTTCATTTCAATCAAATGATCAATAGACGGTTAGTATTTCAATTGGCTTTCCTGATAGCGAATACCAGGCAGATTAAACTGCCACCGGGCTATCGAGCTTTTCGAAAACGGAATTATTACTTCTGTATTCGGGAATCATCTTTTTAATAAGCCCGATCATATCAATCTCATTGCCACTGCATTTTGCTTTCCATAAATTGTCCAGCAACTCCTCTACTGCTCCTGACAAATAATGTTTCACACGGGCAATTTTAATTTTACGGTGATGGGTGGCCATTGTTGCCTCTTCGTTATTGAGCAGTTCCTCGTACAGCTTTTCTCCGGGACGCAGGCCGGTAAAAACGATATCGATATCCTTTTGCGGCGCGAGGCCTGCAAGTTTGATCATATTAATGGCGAGGTCGACTATTTTTATGGCTTCGCCCATGTCAAAAACAAAAATCTCACCGCCTTTCCCCATCGAGGCTGCTTCCATCACCAGTTCTACTGCTTCGGGGATGGTCATAAAGTACCTGGTAATTTCCGGGTGGGTAACGGTAACCGGTCCACCAGCATCTATCTGGGCACGAAACCGGGGAACTACAGAGCCGTTCGAGCCCAGTACGTTGCCAAACCGGGTAGTAATAAAACGTGTACCTGTATGGTTAAAATTTTCGTTTTTATTATTTTGCAGGGTTTGAATGTAAATTTCGGCAAGCCTTTTAGTTGCCCCCATTACATTGGTGGGATTAACGGCTTTATCGGTCGAAATCATCACAAATTTTTCAACCTCAAAACGTTTGGACAGCGAAGCGATATTTTTGGTTCCGAAAACATTGGTCATAATGGCTTCTGTTGGATTGTTCTCCATCAACGGAACGTGTTTATAGGCCGCTGCATGAAATACTAGCTCGGGACGATACAGATCGAAAAGCTGATAAGTTCTAAGCCTGTCCTGAATATTTGCCATAAAAATAACCACCCTGCAATCCGGATAACGGTCCGTTAGCTCAAGCTGAAGCTCGTGCAGCGGCGATTCTGCCTGATCGCAGAGGATAATCAGCTCTGGTGAATACCCGATGAGCTGCCTTACAATTTCTGAACCAATAGATCCCGCGGCACCGGTAACCAAAACACGCTTTCCGGTAATCTCTGAAAGAATCTTCTCTTTGTTGAGTACAATGGGCTCGCGCTGCAACAGGTCATTAATGTTTAGCTCCTTAATCTGGCTATTGGATAACCTCCCGCAGGCCCATTGGCTCGGAGGCGGTAAGAGCGATACTTTTATATCTTCACTCATGCACTTGTCCAATATGCTTTTCCGCTCGCCATAATCGAGATCATCGCCACAGATGAGTACCTTTTCGAGCTTAAATTTTTTCTTGAGGTAACTGATCGATGAGGAATGGTAGATTTTTTTCTGCTGGATATACTTCCCAACTTTATCCGGATCGTTGTTAATGTATCCCAAAATATTAAAGTTGTTCTCCCTTTGTGCTTCAAGTGCCTGTTTCAGAATGATGGCCGATCCGGTTCTACTGTAAATTAAAACCGTTTCTACCTTATGCTCTGACGGGATATGCAAATGATTATAGCCCTGCCTTACATAAACCCGCAGCATTATGAGCAATGAACTGGAGATGAAAAAATTGAAGATCAGCGCAAGATTAAATCCCGTCCACCCTTTTTTGAGATAGGGCGTAACAATGAGTTCTATAAATAGCCAATAACAAATGCCCGATATGAGCGTGGCCATAAAAATCCGGTATACATCATCGAGGTTAGCGTACCTCACAATTCCGGTATGGATACGCATCGCCAGGAACACAGAACTCGTAATAAGTAGGTAGCTAAAAAGATAGATAAAAAAATAACCACGCTGTACGATCGAAAAATTAAACTGCATCACCACAAATAAGGAAAGCGATAAGGACCAGCACACAATGACCTGATCAATCAAAAAAATCAACCATCTCGAGCGGGTTCTGCCCTCAGTTTGTTTCCGTACCATATTCTTCTTGTATAATAGCGCCGCTGTAAATGGGTTTTGGTGAGAAATTGCGCTCAAATGCCCCGATAATTCTCGACATATCTTCTTCGTCCATCGCCGATCCTGATGGAAGACAGATCCCATTCTGAAAAAGGCGATCGCTCACACCTGAGCCAAAATAAAGATATTGCGAAAACAGTGGCTGCAGGTGCATCGGCTTCCAGATGTACCTCACTTCAATATTTTCGGCCTCGAGTGCCTGCCTGAAATTTTCTACCTCAAAATGTTCCGATTCGTTTACAACAAAAGCAGTAAGCCACCTGTTGGAGAAATAATGATGGTTTGGTTCTTCCTGAAAACTGATTCCGATTGTCCCCGAAAGGCTTTCCCTGTACCTGTTGAATATGGCACGCCTTTGCGAAATCCTCATGGGCAGCATTTCCATCTGTCCTCTGCCAATTCCAGCAGCAATATTGCTCATGCGATAGTTGTAGCCAATTTCGGTATGCTGAAAATAGGCACAGGATTCTTTTGCCTGACAGGAGAGAAAACGGGCCTTTGCCACCAATGCAGCACTTTTAGATACCATGGCCCCGCCACCTGAAGTGGTAATGATTTTATTGCCATTAAAAGAAAAGATCCCGATGGTGCCAAAAGTTCCGAGTTTTCTTCCCCTAAATGTTGAGCCCAAAGCCTCGGCAGCGTCTTCCAGAATTGGAATTCCGTACCGTTCGCCTATTTCAACAATCTCTTCTATCAATGCGGGCATGCCATAAAGATGTACCACAATAATGGCTTTTGGCTTTATTCCGGCTTCAAGCCTATTTTTAATGGCCTGTTCCAGAAAAAACGGCGACATGTTCCAGGTTTGAGATTCGCTATCGATAAATACTGGCCTTGCGCCAAGGTATAAAATAGGATTAGCAGAGGCTGAAAAGGTGAGCGATTGACAGATAACCTCATCACCTGCCCCTACACCTAACAGTACCAACCCCAAATGAATGGCTGCTGTGCCCGAATTTAAGGCCGCTACCTGCGTACCATCGCCAAGGAAGCCCGCGATATCCACCTCAAAGCCATCAACATTTGGCCCTAGAGGTGCTACCCAATTGGTATCGAATGCATTTTTTACATACATGATCTCCTGTCCGCTCATGTGCGGAGGAGAGAGATAGATTCTTTTACTCATAACCTTATCTTATTTAAGTTCTTATTAATGGATACTGGATTTTACCAGGTTACTGTTTTTCCAATGCGCGATAAGCAGGGAAGAAATCGTTGTCTTTAGGTTCGTGTAAAACCACTTTGGCTTTAAGCCGGTCATATTCTGCCTGATTGTTGATGTATCTCCAGGTCCGGAACGAAAGCAAGCGGTCTGAAAAACCTGATTTCCAAAAGAAAAGTGAATCATTTTTACCCCCAACCCCTCCACCCAAATGAAGGTATCTCATCCCACGTTCTCTACCGATTCTGCTTGCCTCATGAATGAGAAGTTTTGTAGGCGAAAGGTGCAGGAACTCTGTTTTGGTTGCCAGCAGGTGCACCTGAATAATATCGTTGGTGTAAACGAAGAATCCTGCCGCAATGGCAACTCCATCCAGGTACAACATTAAGGGCAGCGATAAAAACTCCTCGGCTCCGATCAGCTCTTTAAAATACTGCAGGTCGAAATGATAATAATCATGCGCCCCTATCCGCTTCATATTCTCGGTATAAATGGAAACAAATGTTTCCAACTCTGCTGCTGTTTCTACCACTTTAACCGAGGGCGAACTTTCGGCAAGGGCATGAATGGAGTTTTTAACAGATTTTCGGTAATGCCTGGTCTGCTGTTCGATGGAGCTTTCGAGATCGATGTAAACGGTTGATCCGTTCTCATACACACCGCCGATATCATCCAAAAGCGCTACCTGATGCAGTAAGGGATGCAACCTGCTAAAGGCACAAACGATTTTCTCCTCTGCCATAAAATCAAGAAATGCTGCTCTAAAGGCCAATAGGAACTCCCTGCTAAGTTCCTCTACATCGAGGTTGGTTATTGGACCAAGGTATCCGTAAGCAGAAGTGAGGTCGAAGCAATCGCTTCCATTTATGGCCCTTTTAATTAGCGGTATGGCTATAAAAGCAGCTTCTTTTTCATAAACAAACAGAAAAGCCTCACCATTTTTAATGTTATGGTGGTAATACCAGGAATGATAGAAATCGTAGTATTTAGCCTTTTGCACATAATCTCTCCATTTATCACCTTCTTCTATTTTAATAATCGTATAGTTCATAGTTTATAATTTTGTTGTAGAGAGCATATCCCTTAATTCGGAAATGCCAAGTGAATAGGTTATGGTTCGATCGATTAACGGGAGCTGGAGCTGTTGCTCAGCAACCAGGCAGATTTTAGAAATGCCCATCTGCCCGTTGAGGTACCTTACTAAAATCTTTGCGTCATCGATGTGTGCTCCGTTTATCCTTGCCCGATCACCGTTGATCACCGTTCCCATTGGATTGTTGTTAGCATAAAGCTGCAGGAAACCGTATCGGTCGGTAATGGTAGAACAGGTGGTTATGGGCTCTTGAAGTTGATTATCCTTGTCTGGCAGCTCATATAGATACCAGTTTTTGCCTGGGCTGGCTTCCATTTTCCAATGCTGATAAATGGCCATGGCCCTTTGGTTGCTGTAAAAGGTTTCGAGCTTTAGGGAGCTGAATTCATCATTACCATATTTTTCTAACAGTAATCCGAGAATGCCCGAAAGTAGCGTTGCAGCCAGGTTACCACCCCTAAAATGCTCCAAAACAACAATCTGGTTGAGAAAAATATCCCGCTCTTTACGGGTTAATATGGCAAACGCCAGCATCTGCTCTCCTAATGGATCAATTAACTGGTATATCCAGAAATTATCCTCATCCAGCGAGGCCATTCTCAGGTATTTAGCGTAACTAGGGTCGTGATAGATAAAAAAACCAGAAACCTGAGTATGATAAGTGTTCCGTAACAGTAGTGCAATGTGATCGATAGCGATACATTCGTTAGCGTGAAGGCGTTTGAGCCGATAACTACCGGACAACATCTGCCTGCCTTTCCTCGTTAAGATCAGCAATCAAATAGGTCTCATCTACAACCACATCACGGGAAAGTATAATATTGATAACTGTTTTATAAATGATAAGCACATCAAGCTTAAAAGACACATTTTCTACATAAAATACATCCATACGGAGGCGCTCGTCCCAATTTGCATTGTTACGACCATTAACCTGGGCCCATCCTGAAATACCCGGGCGAACACTGTGGCGTTTTTTTTCTATTGGCCGGTAATAATCCAGGTACCTCATAAAGAGTGGTCGGGGACCAATGAGGCTCATCTGTCCACCGATCACATTGATCAGCTGTGGAAGTTCATCAAGCGATGATTTGCGCAGAAAACGGCCAAAAGCTGTCAGCCTTACCTGATCGGATGCCAGTTCACCATCCGGTGCCTTCACCGAGTTCATCGTCCTAAACTTAAAAAGCATAAATGGCCCTTCGTTTTTACCTGCCCGCTCTTGCATAAAGATGGGCTGGCCTCCTGTGGTGAAGAGTAAAACCAGAAGGATAATCAGCATTACCGGCGATACCAGGATAAATATGGTTAAGGCCAATAAAATATCCAGGAGCCTTTTCATTTTTGAATTGTACATGGTTTTAGGAGCGTTGCTGTTAATTTTTGTTGTTGTATTTCTGAATCTGAAGCTGGTATTCTAAAAATATCTGCCCGATGAGCAGATCGCTTTCATATCGGCTTTGGATAATCGCCCTGCTGGCAGTAGCCATGTTTAACCTTTCGGTTGGTGTGGCATGAAGCCTTGCCATGGCCTGTTCTAAATGGGGAATGTTTTTAACCGGAACAATCAGCCCGTTTATGCCCTCATTAATAATTTCGTTGCAACCGTTAATGTTGCTTACAATACAGGGGACCCCCATTGCGCCTGCCTGCATAATTACATTGGGGAAACCCTCGCGGTAACTCGGAAATACAAACACATCGCTGATGGCCAAATATTTCCGGATATCGGTTTGAAAATCCAGCCACCTGATTCCCTCATGCTCTTTAATCAGCTTATGAATGGCTACAGGCAGCGGATCGAGTTCATTTTCGAAAGGGCCTACCAGTAATAAGACTATCTGTGGATTTTGCTTATAGAGGTTGCAGAAAGCACTCACCAGTTCTGATATGCCTTTGTCGCCAACCATCCTGCCGATGAAACAATAAACAAATGCATCATCTTTTAATCTCAGGGCAATTCTGGTTTCAGTTTTTGCAGCAATAATTTCTGGTAAATCCGGGTTAAACATTGCAGTATCGATTCCTCCAGTGCTGCCCCTTCCAATTACTTTGATTTTTTTTCCTGTGCAATACCTTCGGTCTATCATTAAGCGCATCATATTTGGCGAATTGGCATATATGTGGGTGGCGCAGGCCGAAGTAAGTATTTCAGTGATGCCCATTATCCATTTGAGTAAGCCTTTTTTTTCGAGAACAGGCAAACCCGCTACTGTATGGAGCCTGATGGGTACCCCCACCAGTTTTGCGGCAATCATACCAAGCAGGCCCGCTTTGGGAGTATGGGTATGTACTATACTGGGGCGTTCTGCAAGCATAACCCTGCAGAGTTTAAAAATGCCAACAAGATCCTGTAGCGGTGTTACCCTACGGGTCATGTTTACGGCCTTAATCCTTACGGGTGCCTCCTTACCTACCTGTTGCAGTGCATCGCCAGCCGAGGAAACGGCCAGTACATCAAAATACTGACTCATAAACACAAGCTGTTTTTTGAGCAGCACCAACAAGGAAATTGGCACAGTAGTAATCCTCATCAGTTTGTGTTTCATTGTTTGCGTAGCTTAGCGGTGATAAACCTGGGCATCAAATACAGTACACCCAGTTTTAAAAGATAGAAGGTGTTCTGCTTCAACTCATTTTCCCTGAAAGCCCTGAACAAGTAGCGATAAGGAATGGTCCAATTGCGGGCATGGTTGAAATAAGCGATATTGGCCAGGGTTTTCCAATAGATGGATTTGTAATTTTCTACGCTTGTTTGAGGTTTCTTTTCGGCAATAATACCGGCAATTTCTTCCAGTTTTGAAGTAATTTCGGTATCGCTTGAGTGATGGACATACATCATGTGTTTCACCTCGTTAAAAGAGGCTTGTGCATTGTATTTTTTTACGGTTTGTAATGGCAATACCCGGTAATGATAGAGCGGCCTGGCAATGGTATGTACCTTTGCTCCCCTCGAGAGGAACCTGAGCCATAGCTCGCCATCCTGCGAATAATAGAACCTTTCGTCATAAAGGCCAACATTGATCAGGGAAGATTTTTTTATAAAAGTGCTCCCATGGGTAAATATGGCCCGTCTTTCCAGCAGGTCTGTCCACGGATCAGTGATGGCAGAATAACTATTGTTCTCGCAAACGATATCGCCATTAATATCAATTACATAACAATCACTGCCAATCAGGTCGGTTTCGGGATGGGCCTCGGCATAAGCCGCTTGAATGGAAAAACGCTCTGGAGCAGACCTGTCGTCGGCATCGTGACGGGCAATGTACTCGCCTTTTGAAAACAGGATTGCCTTGTTTAACGATTTTGGAAGGCCAATATTTTTTTCATTGGAAATAAGGATAATGCGACTGTCGAGATTGGCATACTGCCTGATAATATCAGCACTGCTATCTGTAGAGCCATCATCAACAATAATCAGTTCGAAGGCTTTATGGTTTTGGCTGAGAATGGAATCGATGGCTTCACTGAGGTACTCCTCCGCATTGTAAACCGACATAATAACGGAAATCAACATAGTATTTAATTTAGTTTTGGATCAACATTTTGTTTTCTGGCAGCGGAGAATCTGCTAACAATGGTTTATAAAATTCTGCCTCCTGCAGCATGTTCTGTTGCATATTGCATGAAGCGATAATCCATTCTCTTGCATTTTCACCTATTTTTTGGGCTTTCAACGGATTGGACAACAAGCGGTTTACCGCGCTGGCCAATACATTTACATGCTGGCCGATTAACAGGCCCGTGTAATCCTGACTAATGCACTCTGCTATGCCCGGCACATTGGTACCGATACAGGGAAGCCCGCACGACATGGCCTCTAACAGGCTTTTTGGATTACCTTCGTACTCAGATATAAGGATGTACACCCTGGCAAGGTTATAGTATTGGGGAAGCACTTTGTTATCTACCCTTTTGATCCATTTAATGTTGTCTTTTGTTTGGGTTATTGCTTCGATTTCACCAGACAGTGAACCATCGCCGATGACCAATACGCTACAACTCGTTTTCTTCAGAAAATCAGTAAGTAATCTGATATTTTTCACCTTTTCCAACCTTCCTACAAAAAGTACATCTACTTGTTTTGGCATATTGGCAGGCTTAAAAAGTTCAAGATCTATCGAATTATGAATGGTTGTTATTTTATTAGGATCAATGTGATATTCCTCTTTAATAAAACGTTCAGCACTTTTTGAGGTAACCAAAATCCGGTCGCAATAAGAAAAAGCGATTTTTTCCATGAAGCGCCATAAACGTCCCCTTGGTTTTAAATGGCTATGGTAATAGCCCATCCTGATGACCAGTTGAATATTGAAAAGCACTTTGATTAAAAGTCCAAATGCACTGGCAGCATACTGGTTTGTTTTGGCAATTTTTATTCTTTTAAAACTGCGGAAGAAGAGCACCGGCGAAACCAGGTGATACAACAAATTCTGTACTGAAAATGGAATTCCCTTTGGAATCCAGCCGGGCATTTCGAGCACGCTTGCCCCTGCAATGCAGGTTAGAAAGCTTTGTTCGTCTCTGCCGTAACTGTAAACAATGAGCCGAAGCCCGGTTGCAGCGCATATTTTTTGGTAAATATCAAGTTCCCTTGAGAGCAATCCCGTTTTGTCCCACTGCGCAAGGCTCATATTCGGGGTCATGATGAGCAGAAGTGAATCTTTCATTTTTTATTTGTTTTGCAATCTGTTGATTGGGAATACTAACCGGGAGATCAGTATTTAATTATTTTGAAGGCAATCCGGAGAATACGTTATGGATAAAGGTGTTGGGGTTACGTTCTGCCAGAAAGGCGTCCATCGCTGAACGTTCAGGATTTTCATTCAACATGGCCTCCTGCAACCCCGCATAAAGTTCATTTACCGATCCGGGATTTACCTTGATGATACCTGGAATATCTTCAATACCTCCAGCGCAGCGTGTGCTTACTACCGAATCGTTTACGGCCATCATTTGCAGCAATACATTTGGAAAACCCTCCATAATGGATGGGATAACACATACCCGTGCCGATTTGAAATAAGGATATGGATTTTCCTGGTAACCGATCAGCATCACGTTTTTGTCTATCCCCAGTTCATTAATCAATAAATTGAGTTTGGCATGTAGCGGTCCGGCACCCAAAATAACCAGGCGTAAATCGGGATGTAGTACCAATAACCGCGAAAATGCCTTAATCAACAGATCGAAGCCTTTTATAGCAATGAGCCGACCCGCAGCGCAGATATATTGGCCCACAACCGGCGAACTTTCAACTGCTGCCATCTCCAGGGCTTTATCAAGGTTTAAAGGATTGGGAACAACCCTAACCACATTTTCGCCAAGGTAGGGTGCGTTGGCCAACAGTTGACTGGCCATTGCATTGCTCTGGCAAATTACCCGATCCAATGCGGGATAGCCTAATCTATAAAGCAACAGATAAAGCCGTTTTTTAAAGCCGTTGTATCTTTCAAATATTGAAGTAGATTCTCTCACAATGAGAAGTCCTTTCAAATAACCTACACGCCCCATTATCCCGATTACCGCATTGAGGTAAGCATGCGAACTAACAAGTGTGAAATTACGATAGCGGTATAAGGCAAACGGAAGCCTGATGAAACCCATTAACAGGCTGCTTTTACTCAGGTATTGTGCCTTTTCGGGGTCTATTTCTGAAAGTTTACTGGATCTGGCGCTCAGTAAAAAGAGCATCTGCGCATTCGTTTGTGCAGCAATCAATCTGAGGCACTGTTCAGCCCCTCCCATCTGGTCGGAGAGCGAAAGTACCAGTATGTTGGTTTTCATTGGCTCAAAGGCTCATCTAAAACGCTTAATTCATGCGGAGCTTTCTGCTTGGCGTAATAAACCGAATACCAATCCACAAAATGTTTCACCCCGGTGGCTACATCTACGTGTGGCTGGTAACGGAAATCATTTCTCATTTCATCTATATTCGACCAGGTTTCGGCAATATCGCCAGCCTGCATCGGCATCAATTCGCGCATTGCTTTTACGCCCAATTGCTTTTCAATTTCGGTAATAAATTCTTCTAAGGGAATCGATTTTCCTCTTCCAATATTATAAACATGATAAGGAATGGCTGTTTTCCCTGTGCTAGCAATACCTCTGGCTGCCTTTTCAATTACTTTAACTATTCCATCAACAATATCGTCTACATAAGTGAAATCGCGTTTCATATTCCCCTGGTTAAATACCTGAAGTGGTTTTTGTTCGGAAATGGCTTTGGTAAAGAGAAACATGGCCATATCTGGCCTTCCCCATGGACCGTAAACGGTAAAGAACCTCAAACCCGTTGTTGGCAGACCAAAAACGTGGCTATACGAATGTGCCATCAGCTCGTTACATTTTTTAGTTGCGGCATATAGCGAAGCGGGCTGATCGGTATTTTCTCCAGTACTAAAAGGCAATGTGGTTCCTAGGCCATAAACACTCGATGAACTGGCGTAAACCAGGTGGCGTACAGCCGATTTTCTGCTGGCCTCCAAAATATTAAAAAAGCCCTGTATATTGGAATCGATATAACGCTGAGGTTGGGCAATGCTATACCTTACCCCTGCCTGAGCCGCTAAATGGCACACCAGATCGAAGCCGCTGTTTTCGAAAAGCGAAAAAATTGCAGGCTGATCAACAAGGTCCATTTTATAGAATTTTAGATTTGGGTATTTTAAATTTGAAGAAAATGGAACTGAGCTTATATCTGCACGGCTAATGCCGAGTTCCCTCAAACGGTCGTATTTGAGCCCAACATCATAATAATCGTTAATATTGTCGATACCGGTAACTTCGTAGCCCAGTTGCAGCAATTCTCGGGTAAGGTGGAAACCGATAAAACCGGCACACCCTGTTACTAAAATTTTCATATCTATTGGTTTTGGTTTATGGATGATTGATTTTTAAAGGAGGGTGCTTACAGGCTGTTTATGATCTTTTTGATCACTTTATTGAAAACCACCGTGGGTGAAAAGTAACTCCGCTTGCCGTCAAAAACGATGGTATCTGCCAACAGGCTAATGTTGTGCAATCCTTTATCGTATGGTGCTTTTGGTTTTACCTCGAACAGATCTTTACTCTCAAACTGATCCGGACTGAGCGCTGTAATCTGATTGATCATGACCGAGCCCCCATAAGTAATTTCCATGTTTTGGGTAGGGCGGTAAAGTTTGTTGCCCACCACAAAAAGATTGCCTGCACTTCTAAAATTTTTATTGTCGGTGGCAATCGGATTTTTTTGATGAGGTACAAACTCATCTTCCAATGTGGCTGCATGATAGATGTAGAATACATTTGGCATACCACTTACACTAGTAAACAACCAGAACCTCCCCTCATGGAATACAATGGAACTGTCTACAAACCGCTTTCCTTTAATCAGCAGCCTAAGTTTCGTCAGTTTATTCATTTGCTGTGGATTTACCTGATATAAGGCTACTTCTTCTGCGGTAGCTGTTTCGGGTATACAGTAAATGGTTTCCTTATCGGTAAAAATATAAGGGTAAGAAAGGTGGATATCATAAGGTTCAAAACCTTTTACCCTTTTTTTGGTCGAAAAATCGAAGCCGCTGATTACGTTTATCTTTCCCCTGCCCAGAATCGTTTTTAACTCTTCATAGTAGATATACACCTTCGATTGGTGCAAAATGGCGAAAGGATCGGCAGAATAGTCGGCATTCACTTCGTTAAGCCAGGTAACCTTTTCGCTCAGTCCCTTTTGTTCAATAAAACACTCTGCAGACTGGCTTACATAACCAATATTCCATTTATCAGAGTAAAAGAGCTTATTTAAGTATTTTCTCATTCTTGGTTAACTAAAATCTTTTTATGCGTTAGTTTGTTGCTATCGAGCCACCTTTTAAGCATCAGTACCGACCAGATCTGGCTGCTGTAATTATGCTTGCCAGCCAGGTGCAGATCGATCATTGTTTTAACTTTTGCAGGCACAAGCCCCGGCATATCACTAAGGGAAGAAAGGCTCAGGTGATCAAGCACATATTCTTTAAGCTCGTTTTGGAGCCACGATTTTATGGGCAGTGTAAAACCTGCTTTGGGTCTTTTAAAAAAATCTTCTGGCAGTGTGTCGAACAGCAGGTCTTTTATGATGCGCTTTTTACCAAACCTACCGCCCATTTTATAGTGCACGGGTAATTGGTTAGCAAACTCCATCACCCTGTAATCCATTAGCGGGGCACGTGCCTCTAAAGCGTAAGCCATTGTTGCCCGGTCTACTTTGGTATTGATATCATCACAGAGGTAGGTTTTGATATCATAATTGGATAAGCGCTGCATGAGTGGTTGTTGATCCTGCTCCAATAGCCAGCGGTGTGGCTGATCTGTTTGATAATGCTTTTCGCTCAGCCAGGAAGTATCCATCCCGGTACACAGCCCTTCGTAAAGTGAGGCCAGATCCTTTTGAACCAGGCCGGCACCAATTAAGCGGTGGCGATAATTTGGTGAAAGTTTTGCCAGCGAAAACAATGTGCTTCGCATACTTAAAGGGAGCTGATAGGCCCAGCCGGCTTTTTTCATCCAGTCGTAACGGCCATACCCCAAAAAACCTTCGTCTCCGCCATCTCCACTAAGTGCTACTGTTACATGTTTTTTAGTATGTTTTGCCAATAACATTAACGGTATCGCGCTTGGATCTGCAAAAGGTTCATCAAAAAAACACCCGTAATTTTCAAGCATGTCCAATCCGTCCGAATGCAAACAGGTAATGGTTTGGTGCTCAGTCCCTAAGTAATGAGCAATTTTTTCTGCATGCATGCTTTCATCAAGGTTTTTATCTTCAAAGCGGATACAAAATGTCTTGGTTAATGCATTTTCCTTCGCGGCTAAACTGGCTACCAGGGAGGAATCGATTCCACCAGAGAGGAAAATACCCAGCGGTACATCTGCGTGAAGGCGGATCCGAACGGCGTCCTGTATCAGCAATCCCAGCTCCTCCTTTGCCTCTGCATAACTTTTAGAATAGGTACCAGTTGATTGCTGATCCATATCCCAATATTTTCTTTCGACCAGAATGCCCTTGTGTAGGTTGTAGGTAAAACAATGACCAGCTTTCAGTTTTTCTATTCCTTTGAAGATGCAGTACTGATCGGGAATGTAACTCCAGTGGAGGTAAGCGCTTACGGCATCAGGATTTATGCTTAGTTCTTTATCCATGCTGATTTGGGAAGGTTGACTGGCAAATTCAAAGCCCTCACCCTTGTAATAGTAAAGCGGTTTTTTGCCTAACCTATCCCTCGCACCAAAGAGCAACCCTTTGCGCATATCGTGTATTACAAAAGCAAACATCCCATTAAAATGATCAACGCAGTTTGCACCATACTCCATGTAGGCCGCACAGATTACTTCGGTATCGCAGGTGGTATGGAAATGATGTCCTAAATCGATCAGCGTTTTGCGCAGTTCGCGATAATTGTATATTTCACCATTGAAAACAATTTTGAGGTAGCCATACGAAAATGGCTGATTGGAACGTGGATCAATATCGATAATGGCCAGCCGGTTATGCCCCAGCACTACGCCTTCGCTCCGCTCGAAACCAGAGACATCGGGACCTCTGAACCTGGCCCTGGCCAGTTTGGCCAATACCGTTTCATCTCCAACAGGCATGGTAGTTCCATATATTCCGCACATAGTTTATTCCTTTTTAGCTTATTTTTTGAAGAAGATTTAGCTGATTAATGATTGGTAGCAGCTTGCAATTTTGTTAAGAGAAAACCGGTTTTGGGCATCATCCATCATAGCCTGATGATCCCATACCTGCGAACAGGCTTTTTGAACATGAAAAGCATAAGCGCCATCATCATGCTGATCGATGGTATATCCGTTAAATCCCTCTATCACCAGGTTTGAGAGCCCCCCAACCCTAAAGGCCACTACCGGGGTGCCATTGGCTATCGACTCTAACAGTGCATTGGGGAAACCTTCGGTAACTGAGGTAAGCAGGCAGAGCTGGTGATTTTGGTAAAGCTTATCTACATCCTCAATTTCTCCAAGCATACTAACCCGGTCTGCAATGCCCAGCGCATTAATCTGTTCGGTAATTGCTGCCCTGCAAGGTCCATCTCCGGCAATGCTCAGGTGAAAATCGTTTGGCAACCCTGCAAAAATATTGAGTAAACGGCTGTGCATTTTTTCGGTTGCAAGCCTGGCCACGATGAGTATTTTCTTTTTCCAGTTTAGCTCACTTTTTATACTGCTGATGCCGGGAAGTAACGCTTTTACCGGATTAGGAATAATGATTAAGCTGCTTTGGGGAAGCCTAAAAGTATTTAAAAAAGAGGAACTGATTTCTGCCGACTGACATACGATTTTGTTAAACCGGCGATAAAAAATTTCGATCATGGGCACCCAAAAACGCTGCTTAACGTTATTTACCTGAGCCATTTCACGGTAAACATTCGATTCTCTTGCAATCAGGAATGGAATTTTAACAAACAGGGATATGATTGCAACCAGCACATTGATGTGCGCACCGGTCGAAAAGATGGCGTATGGCCGTTCCTTTTTGATCAAAGCAAAGAGTTTACCGAAAGACCGCGAAGCACGAAAAGTCATCAGGTTAATTACCCTTACATTTTCCAGATCGGTTGAAAACATGTCCTTTTCGCCACCTAAATACACGATGAAAACCTCAAATTGGATCTTGTCAAATCCCTGGGCAAGCAACCAGAACACACGCTCCGAACCTCCGGCACCTAGCGAACTGACCACAAAAAATACTTTCCTTTTCATCGTTTGGCTGATCTAGAAAAGTCTTTGACATCCGATTTTAAAATATGTGAAGCAACGGTTTTTGAATATAAATCGGCTCCCTTATCATTTAAATGGGAAGCATCTGCAAAATATTGCCAATGCGCAAATTCTCTGTTGCTTGTATAGTCAGAAAAATCGATGCCCCTAAGTTTGCAAATTTCCCTCACCTTTTTTACGGTTGTGGTAGTTGGATCGAGCGAGTATCTTGGGGAAATGAATACAAATAACCTGATGTTGTTTTTACGGCAGTTCACGATAATGTTCTCCAATGAGCGGATATTTTCAGCATCCATTTCTTCTTTTTGCACAGCCCTTGCTTTTTTGGGTAAACTTCCCGCCTTCATGCTTCCAGCTAATGGCCTGTATCCGGCAATATCGGGGGTCGAAAATTTAGAAAATAAGGTATGCTGTACGATAGAAAATAGCTGTCCATTGTATCTATAAGTTTGCATTGACGCTTTCAAGAGTTCAAATGAACTTTTTTGCAGTAGAAACCGATCTACGGAATTTGAAGCGCTGAGGTAAGGCAATAAACAGGATAGGTTATCTTTCTTTTCAGGATCATTATCCAAATCCCTGTTGTTAACATCCAAAATAAGTAAACGCGGGGTATGTCGTTCAAGTGCCAGATCAAGCATGGCCTCGTAATAAATCATTCCCTGTCCATCACGGCCTCCGTTGTAACATTTCATCGCGAGTGACTGGCCTAAAATTTCAGGGTTGTAATGATGGGCTGCCCGAGAGCTTCCCAGGATGAGTAAATCCTCTTTAGCCTGATAAACAATATGATTTGCAATTGCATATTCGCCCGTTACTTCGCGCATAAAACAGGCATGGAGCAATCGCCCACCTAACTGGTCGACCAATAAAATGACTGCTATAAAAATGCCAAATTTTAAGAAAAAATACTGCGTTGGGTTAAGTCTGCGCATTGTTTAATGATTTAGAACTGAAAGTAAATGAACTGGCTGCCGTCAAAAACGCCGAACAGCATAATGGCAAAAACCAAAGCACCATAAGTAAGCAAACGCCAGGGAAAACGGAGGTCTGAAACAGCTATACCCTGCCAATGAAATTGCTGTCTTAATTCGTAGCACAATAATGATAAAATGGCCAACATACTGTAGAAAAAATAATTTGGCTGACCTAAAAAGAAGCCTGGTTCAAAACTGAAAATACGTTTAAGGATGCCTAAGGCCTGGGCAATATTATCGGCTCTGAAGAATATCCAGGCCAGCGTAACCAACAGAAAAGTAAATATTACCTGCAACAACCCGCTTAAGTTGGGCATGCTTAAAAACTTCCATTTTTTAAAAGGTCCTCGCAATTTCCTGAACACGATTTCTAAAATAAGGTAAGTACCGTGCAGTGCGCCCCAAACAATAAAAGTCCAGTTTGCACCGTGCCAAAGGCCACTTAGCATAAACACAACAAAGAGATTACGGTACCATTTCAGCGTCGAAACACGGTTTCCACCCATAGGGATATAGAGGTAATCTCTAAACCAGGTGGAAAGTGAAATGTGCCATTTGCTCCAAAACTCACTAATGCTCTTTGCAAAATAAGGCCTGTCAAAATTTTCCATAAGCCTGAAACCCAATACCCTTGCGGTACCGATTGCGATATCAGAATAACCGGAGAAATCGCAATAAATCTGAAAGGAAAAGAAAACAGTTGCCATGATCAGGCTGAGGCTGCCATGGTGTTCGTAATTGCCATAAACGGCATTAACATATATCGCCAGCCGATCTGCCACCACCACTTTTTTAAACAGACCAATCAAAATTCGTTTGAGCCCTTCACTGGCATCATAAGGATTAAAGGGATGTTTTTCATAAAACTGGTGCAACATATTCTGCGGCCTTTCAATCGGCCCCGCCACCAGTTGTGGGAAAAACATGACATAGAGGGCATAGATTCCAAATTTCTGCTCTGCCTTTTGGTTACCCCGATACACCTCGATGGTATAACTCATGGCCTGAAAGGTGTGAAAAGAGAGGCCAATTGGTAAGAGTATAGCCAGTGCCGGAACCGGGTTGCTGTAACCGGCCCAGCTTAATATCCCCGAAACGCTATCGTTAAGGAAATTGAAATACTTAAATATGCCCAGCACCAATACATTGGCCACGATGCTTAGCAATAGAAGCCTTTTTTTTGTCTTTGGCAACTTTGCTTTTTCAATGTAGATGCCGGCAAAATAATCGATCAGGATGGTAAAAAACAGGATCAGAATATAAACTGCCTTAAAAAACATGTAAAAAAAGCAACTGGCTAACAATAGCCACAGCCACCTGTATTTGTAGGGCATAATAAAATATAGCCCGGCAACTATCGGAAAAAAGAGCAGAAAGTGAAAGGAGTTAAACAGCATGTTATCTTAATTTTTAGAAATAACCATGGTAGATTTCTGATTTTTGAGCAATAACCGAAGTCGGATGGCCAAAAGCATAAGCAAAGGCCAGTAATCATTTTCTACCACCATTTGCCCGCCAAAACCATCTTTAAAAAGATTGATCCTTTGGAGGCTGTCGTCGGTTGTGCCAAAGGCATATCCCCCCATATCGTAAACCGAAAAGCCCATTGCTTTAAATGTTTTCATATCCTCAAGGTGCAGCAGGCGGTTGGCCCGGCCTATCCAGCTGCGTTTAGTTCCACCCATTTCCTCTTTCCGGTAGGGTGATGCCGAATACAACAGGCGGACGCGGCCTTCTGAACGATCAAGCAGGTAAGCATGCATCACCAAAATTTCTCCTTCAGATACCGCTTTGGTTATAACGAGGTTATCGCCATATTCCAGTAAACTTAACCCGATAGGCTCCAGCCCCTTTGTCAGAGCAAAATCATTGTAAAAAATAATAAACTCATCCAGCTGTGTGTGTATATCGGTATGAATTCCATCTTTCCTTGCCCTGCGGATATCGTAGGCGGTATTTTTATCAAACTGCGAAAAAAAGGTATCCTCGCTAGCCGAAATATCGATGAGTTTGGTGTAAAAATCTTCGCGTTTGTAACCAAAGCGCTCCCCTTTAACCGAACTTTGCCTAAATACGGTAGTTAAACACTGACCAGTTTTAGGCTTCTGCCCGAACCATACGACCTCTCGGTTTAGAAAGGGCAATATTTTCTTTTTCAGGATGATCATATATTTTCTTTTTTGAGTTGATGGCGTTTAACTGGATGATGCAAAAAAACAGGAATACGGTAGGCCCATTGGCATTAACCAGCCAGGCATTATGAAAAAGTGAGTTGAGCGATATGGCCAAAAAGGTGAAACATAATGCCGCCTGTAAAGCCGATTTAGGATTTCTGATGTCGACAATTACCGACTTAAATATTTTCCCTACACGCCAATAGATAGACAATAACAAAATGATACCAACCAGTGGCCCTAAGTAGGTAATAAACATGAGATAGGCATTGTGCGAGGTTAAACCGCCCTGATAAATGGGATTATGCCTTGATACATCAGCCCATTGCCTGTTGTAGAATAAAAGCCCGAGCGGATAATCGCTATAAATTTTAATATTTTCTGTCACCAGCCCTGATCTGTCTTCTCCCCTTTCCGAATTTTGTTGTGCCTTGCTCAAAATATTCTCCTGTGCATTACCATTGTATCTGGAGATGGTAGAAAAGAATACCAGCCCCAATACAGCCACTCCAACCAAAATGGGTATGGATTTCATTCGGAAATAAAATACAATGGCCAGTACTGAACCGATCGCAAATACCATGAGCGCCGAGCGTTGCATCCCGTAAAAAATGGGGACTATGGCCATCATAAGTACCAGCATCACCACAATAAATGATTTACCGCTAAAAAGGGTATATAGAAAAGCAAATGTAGAAAGTGCCGCTACCTGGTAACCGAAAGTAAATATACTCGTACATATTCCGGAGGGACTTTGTACAATTTCTCCTCCAATCAACCTCTCCCGCCATATTATGGTAGCAAGCGGATTAATATGATCTGCTCCCATCACCAAAGCCGAAAGCGCCAAACAGGAAAAGAAAACAATTACTGACATTTTTAACCTGCCGGGGTTATTCCCCACAAAAAAGTTAAAATACAGTGCACAACCTATAAATATCAACAGATTTACCATCAGGGGTTTAATCTGATCCTGACCAAGTACATAGTAAAAGAAATTGGCCAGGAACAACAGCCACAGCTCCCGCATGCCGATAAATTGTAAATCTCCCCTGGCAGGAAATAAAAGGGCAATTGCAACGCCCACTCCCACCGCCGGAAACTTAAAATAGTTGTTCAGGAAGATGTCGAAAGTTAGGGCGTAAATGTAAACCACTACTAAAAGCAGGATCAATATTTTCTTTGGCATTGTGAACTGGATTAGTATTAATTAAAGCTATGGTTTAGCCACCGACCGCCTTCCTCCGGAGAGAAAGCCAAGCACCATGATCTGCTCGGGAAGTCGCTGCAAATAACCAAGTAGCAAATAGAAAAGTAATGCGGTACTGCCAGCAATCACCATTGCCAGATATACATTCGAAATCATTTCTTTTAACAGAAAAGCCATTAGCCCCATTAAAAATGCATTGATCAATATGGTAGCCATTTTCTTGTAACTCACAATTTTGATACTGGTGAAGTACTGGTTGATGGCGAAAGAAATGACTGAGTTAGCCACTATCCCAAACATTAACGCTACTATACCCCACCTACAAAAAAGAATAATATTGAAGAGTATAATGGTTTTCTTAAGCAGTTCTAACCTGAAAATAAGCCTGGTTCTGCCCTCAACTTTAAGTAAACTGCCGCTGGTGGTTTCCAGAATCTGGAAAATCCCTGAAAAACTGAGGATGGCCAGCAGTTTTGCGCTTGGAAGCCACTTTTCGCCTAATAATGTCCATACAATATCCCTCGAAAATATAGAAATCATAACCACAACAGGTGTTGCACTGAAAACCAGTAGCGTGACTATTTTCCGATAGCGGGCTTCCAGGCCTGCCCGATCATGTTGGTAACGCACTAAAATTGGATAGGTAACCGAATCTACTACCTGAGATATGGTAAGTACCGGCACTTCGTAAAGTCTTTTTGCCTGATAGTAAAAGCCGGCATAAGCAATTGAAAAATAACGGCCAATAATGGGCTGATAAATATTAGCAAAGAAAATATTGAGCATTGCAGTGAGCAGCAAACTAAAACCAAAGGAGAAAAGTTCTTTAAAGGCCGATATGGAGAAAATCAGTTTTGGTGCCCATTTTCCATAAACACATAGAAAAAACGTATTGAGCGTACTTTGACTGAGCTGCAATACCACCAGGCTAAAAATACCCATTCCTTTTACTGCACACAACAGGGCAAAAACTGTACTAAAAACCGACGAGATGAGCGAAGCCCGGGTAACAAGCTTAAAAGCCAGTGCCCTGATCAGTAATACCCGTTGTACCAGCCCAAATGCATTGATAATGATCCCCAAAGCCATTATTCGGGCCAGCATCAATAAGGATGGCTGATGATAATAAGCTGCGATGTAGGGTGCTGCAATAAATATTGCCAGATAACACAATAGCGCTATAGCCATATTAAAATAAAAAAAGGTTGAGGTATCACGGTCGCTCATATCCTGTTTCCGGATAAGCCCTCCTCCCATTCCACTATCTACCAATGCACCGGCAACACTTAAAAAAATATACAATATGCCTACTAAGCCAAAATCTTCGGGACTTAGTAACCTGGCCAAAACCAGCATATTAACCAACAGCACCAGTTGCGCGCCAAACTTATCTACCAGCGCCCATTTAACCGCTTGCAGGCCACTTCCTTTTTGCTCGGGTTTCGGTTTCATTCCCGAACTCCCCGATTTTCACATTCTTCGGCATAGTACCAATTTACGGCTTCGGTAATTCCCTGCGCTACCGAAAACGCTGGACGGTAGTGCAAAAGTTTTTCAGCTTTTTCAATTGAAGCGAGCGAATGGGCAATATCACCTTTACGTACCGGCAAGTAGCGCAAGCCGACATCCAAAATTTCGGGATTATGAAGTGCAAGGCTCTTTTTAATATAACCAAGCAATTCGAGCAGGGTAATTCTTTGTCCGCAGGCCGCATTGAATATCTGGTTAACGGCCAGTGGATCTTCTGTAAAGATCGACTTGATATTGATCTGAACAATATTTTCAACGTAGGTAAAATCTCTTGATACCGAGCCATCACCATTGATGACAGGAGGCAGTAGCCGAATGAGCGATTTGATAAACTTAGGGATCACAGCAGCGTAAGCGCCATCTGGTGCCTGCCTGGGGCCAAAAACATTGAAGTACCGCAAGCCGATAAGCTCCATTCCAAACATTTTAGAAAAAACATCGGCATACAGTTCATTTACAAATTTAGTAACCGCATAAGGAGACAATGGTTTTCCGATCACATCTTCAGTTTTTGGAAGGGCCTCGCTGTCGCCGTAAGTAGAGGAAGAAGCGGCATAAACCATTCTTTTCACGCCAGCATCCCGGGCAGCAATAAGCACATTAAGAAATCCGGAAATATTCACCTCATTGGTGGTAAACGGATCTTCTATCGACCTGGGAACTGAACCAAGCGCAGCCTCGTGGAATACATAATCTATTCCCTCCATAACGTTATGGCAAACTTGCCTGTCCCTGATGTCGCCCCTAACCAGCTCAAAATTTCGGTGCATAAAAAAGGGTTCTATATTGGCCGTAAATCCTGTTGAGAAATTATCAAGCACCCTTACTTTTCCGGCGCCAAACTTAAGCAGGTATTCTACAAGATTAGAGCCGATAAAACCGGCCCCACCGGTAACCAGAAAACTGTATCCGGAAAGATCGTTTATTCCGTGAAATGATTTGTCGTACATGATCGTATTTTTGAGCGTAACAATTATAACCTGGCAGAAACTGATGCATTGGGTAGCACAGATTTCAGGTCGTAAACAATGGTATGAGGCATGCGTAGCGGTAAAAGATCGATATCGTTGAAAGTCTCATGGGCTACTGCCAGTATAATGGCATCATATCTTTTACCGTTATATTCCGAATCCTGGCAAACTACGCCATATTCTTTTTGAACCCGTTGTGGGTCTGCCCAGGGATCTTGAATGCAAACATTAATTTTAAAACTTTCCAATCGCCTCACAATATCAATCACTTTGGTATTGCGTACATCAGGGCAATTTTCTTTAAAAGTGAAGCCCAAAATCAGCACTTTGCTGTTCAGGATAATAATCCCTTTCATCAGCATGAGCCTAACCAGTTCGTCGGCAACATAACTGCCCATTCCATCATTAAGGCGCCTTCCGGCTAAAATAATTTCAGGGTGATAACCTACTTCCTGTGCCTTTTGCGCTAAATAATAAGGATCTACCCCTATACAATGCCCACCTACCAGGCCTGGCTTAAATTTCATGAAGTTCCATTTGGTTCCTGCGGCTTCCAACACATCTCCGGTATCAATACCGAGGAGATTGAATATCTTGGCGAGCTCGTTTACAAAAGCGATATTAATATCTCTTTGGGCATTTTCGATTACTTTTGCGGCCTCGGCCACTCTGATTGAGGAAGCCTTAAAGGTACCGGCAAGAATAACAGAATCGTAAAGCTCGTCGATAATGGTTGCGGCCTTGGGCGTAGATCCTGAAGTTACCTTTTTAATGTGCACAACAGTATGTTCCTTATCGCCCGGGTTGATGCGCTCGGGGGAATACCCGGCGAAAAAATCAATATTAAACCGCAGTCCCGATTCCTGCTCCAGTATCGGCACACATTCATCTTCTGTAACGCCCGGGTAAACGGTGGATTCGTAGATTACGATATCCCCCTTTTTTAACACACCGCCAACAACCTTGCTGGCTTTGAGCAAAGGGGTTAAATCTGGACTATTGTTCTTATCAACAGGCGTGGGTACGGTTACAATGTACCTGCTGCAGTTTCTGATATGCTCTACATCACTGGTGCAAAAAAGCCCTTTCAATGTGGTACAATCCTGGGTGAGTACCTGTTGCAGCTCTGCAGTGCTGATCTCATTGGTATGATCAACCGCATTTTTGATTTCATCGATGCGTGAGGGATTGGTATCATATCCGAATACCTTGTATTTTTTAGAAAAAGCTACTGCAAGCGGCAGGCCTACGTAGCCAAGGCCGATTACGGCTATTTTAGGAAGGTCTGTTATCTGTGTTTTCATGATTCGGAATTAAGCAAGAATGGTATTTTCGGCGGCAACTTTTGTGATGATCACGCAACCCAGATGATCGAGCACCATGAGTACATTTTTGCCCTGTACTTGTAAAACTTTTCCCGACAGGCTTTCGAGCGCCCCACTTTTAATCCTTACACGGTCTCCGGCCGAAAGCTGGTTGACACTAATGATCTCAATGTCTTTTTCCTGCGCAATAAAATCTCTTATCCTGTTTATTTCCGCATCGGTTAAGGTAGCAGGCCGGCCTTCAAAATGGATAAAATTGATTACCCCGAGTGTTTGCCTGATGAGCGATTCTTCTTTTGGATTGGAATAAACAAAAACGTAGGAACTGAAAATCGGCAGATGTACAATCTTATTTCTATCGGCCCACTTATGCGATTCTTTCTTCAAAGGGCAATAAGACTCCACCCCGGAAGCCTGCAACAGCGTATCTACTTTTTTTTCCCATCTTGGCCTGGTGTAAATCACTTTCCAGCTTCTTTGCTGGAGATCGCGTTTGTGTGTGTTACTTAGCATTGTCATTGTTTTATTGTTGAGATATGTAATTTTCATTTGCTCCAGGCACAAAGCTTCGCTATCTCGGTTACAGTGGCCAAGTGGGCAATGGAAAACGGTAAAGAAATGTTAAGGGGAAAATGTTGTTTGGTAGAATTAATTTTTGGCTTACGCTATCTTATGCGTAATCGCGGCTGCCATAGCCGTAATGTTTAATATGCTCGGTTTTTCCGTCGTTAAGGATCACCATCAAATTTTTAAGTTTATTGTTCTTTTCAATATCAGCAAGTATATTCAAGTGGCTTTTTTGGGTATAGTTGTACCTCACCACATATATGGTTGCATCACTGTGCATATCAAGACTAAAAGCATCGGCAACAAGGGCAATCGGTGAGGTATCGATAATCACATAATCGAATTCCTCCCTGAGTTCTTCAAAAAGCATGGCGATACGCGGATTAAGCATTTCATTGCCTGCATCCACCTTGCTCAGTCCGCTGCCGATAACAGAAAGATTATCCGAAATTCCCGATGGAATGATAATTTCCCTGGCTTTCATATTCTCTGAATGTAAATAATCGCTTATTCCGGTACCTTTCTCCAGTTTCATTTTGTTTATCAGGTCAGGCTTGCGGAGGTCGAATTCTAACAGTACTACCTTTTTATCAATATTGGCCAGCGTAGCGGCCAGATTAATGCAGGTAAAGGTTTTGCCTTCACCCTGCACTGATGAGGTAACCATGAGCACCTGACTGTTTCCATGGGGCACATTGCTTCCAAGATTGCTCCGGATGTAGCGAAAAAGTTCAGTAATGTTGTTCCTGTGCTTTCCGTTTATGGCCAATCCCCCGCTTCCCCTGGCATGGCATACTTCACCCAGTATCCTTACATTGGTTTGATCCGTAATTTCTTCCACATTATCCACCCGGCTGTTTAGCTTATCCTTGGTCCAGATAAAGGATACAGGAATAATAAAGCCAAATAGCAATGCAGATAAAAATATCAGCTGACGTTTGGGCTTGGTTGGGCTGCTATCGTAGTTTGCCTGATCGATCACCTTTGCATCCGGCACATTTGCAGACAGTGTAAGGGCTGTTTCTTCGCGTTTCTGGATCAGGTATTGAAAAAGATTAACCTTAACACTCTGCTCACGGTCGCGTTGTTGCAAACCATGCTCAATCTCCGGCGCTGTCTGTATCCTTGCCTCAAATTTTGACGAATTGGATACCAGACTTTGCCTGTTAATCATCAGGTTTGTGCGGATGCTTGCAATATTTCCCGAAATGTTCTCCCTGATTACAGAAAGTTTCTGTTTGATATTGATAACAAGGGGGTTTCCCGGCAGATTTTCGGTAAGCAACTGCTGATACTCTTCCTGTGCGGCATTATATTTATTAATGAGGGTAAGCAGCGATCCATCTTGCAGCCCTGCAGTTCCAGGTACAATCGGAAGAAGTCTTCCTGCTTTGCGCAGGTAAACATCAACGGCATTGAGTATGCCCAACTGTACGTTTATCGCTTCTAATTGTTGTTTATAATCTTCTGCCCGTTGCAGGTTTGATTGTGCATCAGCCGCTACGTTGGTTACCCGGTTAAGCTGTTTATACTGCTGTACATTTCTTTCAACCGTACCCAAATCCTGGGTCAGGTAGCTCAGCCTGGTATCGATAAAATCAATGGTGGCAAGTGCCATCTGGTTTTTAAAGGCAATATCTTCTAAATTATATTCTTTTACCAATTGGGTAAGAATATCGATACCACGTGCCGGTATATTATCAAGCACACCGATCTGCAATACATTTGCATCTTTAACGATTTCGGTAATTTCAAGTTTTCTGTCGCGGTACGATTTGGCTAATTCATCTACATTGATCAGCGATAAATGCACTTCCCTATCTCCTTTTACGAAAGCCGGCCCTTTAGCAATGCTGATGCTAAAACCCGCATTTGAAATGGTATCTCCAAAATGATAATTTTTATTGACAACCTCATCTGGAAGCGTAAGTGCAAAACGGTTCTGATCAAGCATTTTCAGTGTTATAGGTTTACCCATGGCCTGCGGAGAAACCCGCATCACTTTAATCACTACCGGAGAAGTTTTTCCATAAACCTCTTTCTGCAACAATCCTGTTCCAACAAATACCTGGCTGTTAATGGAGAGCCGGTTGAGTACTTTTTTCATCAGGTTTACGGAACGCAATACCTGGATCTCATTTTCGATGGTTTTGGTGGTATGGAACATGTTAAGATCACTGAAAGCGCTTTCCTTAAGTATCCCGTCGCCCTTTTTGTCATCCTGCAAAAGCAGTGTTGTATTTACCTGGTAATAAGGTGTGGTAAAATAAATAACGCCTACCGCTACTGCCATGCAAATTGCAATACAGATCAGAAAAAGGTACCAATACTTCGCATATTTAAAAAATGGCTTCATATTAAGGGTAATTAAGTGAATGGAATGTTTATTTCTTTACCAGGATGCTGATTAAAACCGCCAGCACGGAGAATGAGGCTGAAATGATCGGGATAAACCTGTTATTTTGATTAACCTCCTGTTCTTTCGACTTATCAGGTTCTACATATACAATGTCATTTTGCTTGAGGAAGTAATAGGGTGAGTTAAGCAACTCCACCGAATTGATATTCAGTCTTTCGAGCGTTCGAACACCTTTTATATTCCTGATTACGAGCACATTATCGCGCCTGCCAAATGGGGTCATATCTCCCGCCATTCCCAAAGCCTCCAGCAGGTTAACTTCGCTATTGGTGATTGTAAATGTACCGGGCCGGCTAACCTCTCCGATTACGGTGATCTTGAAATTGACAAAAGAGATACTTACGTTAGGACTTTTGGTCATCTTTGAAAGTTCGCGTGTTAGAGCGTCTTTTGCCTCCGATAGGCTCAATCCACCAAGCTTAATTTCTTTTATCCCAGGAAAATTGATAAATCCGCTGGCGTTAACTTTATAAACAAACGGCGTTTGTCCGTTACCCGGAACCGTGCTGTTGAAAAGGTTATTAGATTCTGTGCTCGAGCTTACTACAATAATAGAAAGTACATCATTAGGAAGTATTTCAGTTTCGGGTACTTCAAAGGATTGCGATTTCATTTTACCATCCTGTTTAGGAAGATCACTGAAATATACCAGGTTCCTTTTCGATCCGCACGAACTGATCAGCAGTGTGCTAGTACAAAGAGCAAGTATAATGGCGCTAAGTTTAATACGAGTTACCATAAGGTTTTTTTTTAATGGTTTTGTTCAGTAAACTTAGCGAATATCAACACCGGTAAACCCTGCTCAGGGCAATTGTAAAGTTTTATGTATAAGTTTTACAGTTGCGAGCAATATTGTGTAAAATCTGAGCAGATTTCTGTATAAAAATTTTAAAAATTCAAAAAACACGGCCGAAAAATGAGCTAAAAATCTATCCTCCGCGGTCAAAAATCTGCGTAATTTTACTAAAAAGCCCTGTGTTTCTACCATAAACCGCTTAATGGGAACAGGTTAGGATAAGAATGCAAAGTGATGCTCGTTACCTTTAAAAACAATAATTAATAAATATGAAAAAAACTGGAAAAACTACTTTAGCATTCAAAGCGCTTTTAATGGGATTAGTAATTAGTGCATCCATAACAGGCTGCGAAAAGGCTGAGGACGCGACAAGCAATGAAAACGCTCTTTTTCAAAACAATTCAAATCTGGAGGTCGCGGGATCGCCGCTGACTACGATTCCAAACGGTAGCTATGATCTGACCAAAAGCCTTCCATCAGGATATGTAAAAGATGGATCGGTTGATTATACCAGCTACGTACAGGCGGCCATTAACGCAAATTCAAATGTTTCCTTTCCGGCTTTCCCAATTTTGGTAAACGAAAAAGGAATTATTGTTCCCTCAAACAGGACACTAAACTTCCTGTCGGGATCACAATTGTTACTTAAGCCCACTTCGAGTGGCAATTACAATCTGATCAGGATTGAAAACGCATCTAACGTGGTGCTCAACAATCCGGTACTTGTTGGCGATGTTGGTAATCACCTTGGCAGCAGTGGAGAATGGGGAAATGGGATCGTCATCCTCTCTTCAAGCAACATTACCATTAACGATGGTAGCGTTACCAAATGTTGGGGCGATGGGATTTATCTTTCGGCTTCGGGCAGCAAAACTACCAATACCAAAATCGCTATTACCAACACGGTGCTTCAATACAACAGAAGAGCCGGAATTTCGATTACCAGCGTAAATGGACTCATTATGGAATCGGTTGTTGCCGGCAATACCACTGGCACCTCGCCAATGACCGGTATAAACTTTGAACCTGAGGCTGCTACAGATGAATTACAAAACATCAGCCTGCTGAACTGTAAAACAGAATACAATGGCGGTTATGGTATACAAATTGGTTATTCGAACCTGTATGGTGGCTCAAACAAAACCACAAGTATCAACATACAGAACCATTATGATAAAAAATCGGCAACAGCTGTAAAGGTATCTGCTGATATTGCAAAAAGAAGAGGTAGTGAAATTATTAGTGGTACGTTAACTTTTGCTTCTCCCTTCTGGAGGCAGAATCCAGGTTCTACCATTACCACCAATCTTTACGATAACAACCTGAAATTGGTAATTACCAAACCTGTTATTATGGATGTGAACGGCACGCAATTAACCCAGGAGCAGGCCATTAGCAACCTTACCTACAAAACACGTATTAACAGGGGGGCAAATTATTCGTTAACCTTCTAAATCAAATCTGAATTATTTCTGAATAAAATCTCAGCACTATTATATAATAATGCAGGAGATGGTACGATCAGATCAAAATAATCATGAAAAGCGGCGATTTTCGATAAGAAAATTGCCGCTTTTCCTTTAAATAAGCCCCCTACTTTACACAATTGTGTGCAAATTGCACAACTTTATATACATAATTTAAATTCGCTTTATTAATCAGCTTTTACTGCTAATTTAGTACTCTTGCCTATTGTAAGTAGGCTTGGCACTGCCTTATCTCCTCTTTAAGGAGTATCTTAACTATCTATCCGAAACCCAATTTCTCTTTAGGCTATTAGCAATATTTTTATGGTTATATTTAATTCTAGAGCCATTTTGGGCGAACACCGTACCCAATGGATCGATTATGATAAAGGCATCAGTATTATTTTAGTAGGTTATGGGCACGCTTTTGCTGTTTTGCAGGGGCATGGAACAAGCTTCGAGCCCTATCCATTCCTTAATTATTTAGGTGTTTTCCTGTACGGGTTTAGGATGCCTCTGTTTTTTATCATCTCTGGCATGCTTTTAAGCAAAAGTCTTCAGCGTAAGGGAGCCCGAGGCTACCTTTATAGCAGGGTAAACAATATCCTTCATCCATTGCTCGTATGGGGAATTATTGAAATTACGATTAAGCTGGCAAGCGCCGGAGAAATCCCTCCCCTAAAAACTTTATTTGCCGATTACCTTAATTTACTCATCGATCCCAGAAAAACCGGAGTATTCTGGTACCTGAATGCACTTTTCTGCATCGGTATTATTTATTCTATCGTTAAAACCAAACTTGCATTACGCGCCTCACATCAGCTAATTGTGGGACTGCTGTTTTTCTGCCTTTCGGCGTACATCCATATCAATGGCTATGCTGCCGGCTTTCTTACCGACATTTTAGAATACTATCTGTTTTTTGCCATTGGAGATTATATCTCAAAACTGATGCTTTCTGAAAAAGGAAAAGCATATTTTACTTCTCCAAAGTTCTATATCCCTCTTTTTTTGGTCTTTGTTACTCTACAATATTATGCCACGCAGATTAACCTTGGCTCAGGTTCATCGGGTATGGTATACGTTGAAAGGAAACTTCCCTTTTTATTTCTCGCTCAGGCATTGCTAGGCTGCGCAATATCGATAAGTTTTTCTTTTATGCTGGAGAAACACAAAAAGCTCGTTTTTTTAAGGGTTGTTGGTTTCCACTCTTTATTTATTTACTGTATGCAGATTATAGTGATGAATTTTAGCAGAATAGCGTTGGTTAACGTATTGGGAATCAAAGAAGTTCTGATTCTTTTCCCGCTTATATGGCTTTTGGGAATAACCGTTCCTATAATGATTTACAACTGTTGTATACGCTGGCAGCTGTGGTGGCTGTTTACCTTTCGCAGGCCAAAGGCATCAAAAAAGGGCTCCTCAGAGCAATTCAAGACTAATACACTCATTATTAATGACTTTAATCAATAAAATAAACAAAAAAACCAATTAATAGTATAAATAATAATACAATAAACAATATATTTGATCATAGTCGGATCCAGTTTACAAATTCAATGTGCCATCACATTATTACGATGGGCATTACTACCGTGGGCTCAGCTTGTTTCATAACACAATTTCACTGATCGGTAAAAAATACAACAACAACAATATTAAGCTACTATTATAAACTTCAAATAAAACTACTAACCTTAATGTATCGAAATCCCAAAAAAAGACTAAGGAGACCAAACATATAAAAAGTCATAATCACCCATTAACTAAAATTAACATGCAAACTAAAATTGATTGCGCCAAAGATGGTACCATCATTGATGATGCAAAAACAAGCTCGCCAACTACTCATCCCAACCAGCACTATGGTCATGCTGTCGAAAAAGTGATCAGAAGAAACAGTATTGGAATTAGTGAAATTGCACGTAAAATGGGCGTAAGCAGGAGGTCCATTTACAACTGGTTCGAAACCGAAAAAATTCCCACCGACATTATTCAGCGGATAGGTTATGTCATCGGTCACGATTTTTCAAAAGAGTTTCCCGACGAATTGAAACTGTATACAGAGTTAGATCACCCGAAGATACAAAGTCTCAATAATTTCAGTGATGAAAATAGTAACGATTCAGTATATTACTGGATGGATAGATATATCAAACTACTAGAAAACTTTAATGCAATCCTGGGCGGAGAACACAGCTAGCCTAACATTATTCTTCTCCCACCTTCCCCGTCTTTCCAACCAAATATAAGTATGAATATATCCGCCATTCAAAATGTTATAAAATTCATTTACTATGCGCAGCAACAATTGCAGCGGATAACTCCCATTAGATAAAGCTGCCTTAACTGTACAGGTATAAGCGACATTGTTACGGCGAATATCATATCTCTTTCCTTCAGCCTGATAATATATTTACAATACACTGCATATCAGAAACTTAATACGACATTAATTACCATTAAAATGTGATCAATCTCATTTTAATGGTAATTTTTATATTTTGTAGCCAAATATAACAAACCGCACAAATCAATTTTGATTAGCGTTCATTTACCGGAAGATGTTAATCAAACCTTGCTGAGTAGTAAAGTGTTAATACCTTGCAAATATTTTTATATAGTTTCATTTACCTTTCCTGCCGTAGCGAAAATTGGAATAGTACCTTTTGATATTCAAACGAAATACATCGTATTGCAGGGTGAAACAGAGCATTGATGCAGGTATCAGAAATGACCTAGAACTGATGTAAGTAAACAGATATGCGCCTGATAGCGCACCCAGCATGAAGAAAAGGATGATGGAGCTCCTGAGTTTAATCCGGTAAAGCAACTCACCCTGAGCGGCATAACTATCTGTCCTCAGCTGGGCGAGCTCTATACCAAGATCGGTGAAGGTACCTGTAAGATGCGTGGTGCGGACAACAGAGCCAGAAATTACTGAAACCAGTGCATTTTGCATTCCCATGGCAAATAGTAGTGACCCAGCGAAAAAATTACCTGAAAAACCCCAATATTTTACAAGGGGCGAAAATGCACAAAAAACCAGGATTATGGTTTCTAAAACTATTGGAATGGCAAAAGAAAACCTTGCGTTATGACCAATCTTGATTACGATCAGACTGCTCGTAAAAGCTCCGGCTAAAAAGAGTACCATCCATGTTGCTACCAGTCGCACCATTTTCCAGTCATGCCTGGCAATGCCTTCTGCAAAGAGCGCAGCGTGCCCGGTAACATTTGTGGTGAGCGCAGAAAAGCCCAGAAACCCTGCTGCATTTACAAAACCAGCAATCAGACTTAACAACACCGCCAATTTCAGGTTGTGCGCATAGGTCCTCTTAACTCCAAAATGTCTTAGCATAATAAATTCCCTAATAATTAATGAAATGAAATACCTATGCTATTCCCCTGGTATTAAACCTTTCAGTTAAGTCAAAATGGATAATATCAGAAGCTAGCTGACTGATCGTATAAAAACCAATTTTTATCCTTACAAATACCCTTAATGATGAGCAAAATCTCTTCTAAATGCTGCAAAGCCCGCTCCCCTCACAGATTTTGGGCTTTTTCCGTTTGTAGAATCTGAATTAGCATCGAGCTTATGCGCTATTTTATCGGCACTCTATGGTGTGGCCATAGGTACTTGTATTTCTTGGCGATATAAAGGGAATACCCAAATCGGCCGAGCGTAATATGAGCATTGTGCCCATAAAAAACATAAACCATGGGATAAGTTTATTGGTATTAAATCGGATGTATTTTTTGAGGAAGATCCCACCTAGCGAAATCATGAGCATCAGCGGCGTGGTACCCAGTCCGAACAGAAACATAAACATTCCGCCAGATTGTATGCTTCCACTATTCAAAGCAGTTGCGAGGGCCAGGTAAACCATTCCGCAGGGAATAATGCCATTCAGCATCCCGGCAAATAATCCCCAAAAGGGCAAATTGAATACTTTTCCCATCAACCTGCTTATAGGATTAAGTAGCCATGACTGAAACCTGGAAAACCTATTTCTATAAGCAGTATTAAACTGTAGTGCTGTAAATAAAACCAGTATTAAACCAATAAAGATACTCAGCGTTTTTTGATCGCTAAATGTGCGGATACTGCTTCCTAAGGTCCCTACTAATAAACCCAAAACAGTATATACCGCAATTCTGCCAAATTGGTACAGCAAAAGCGGAAATGCGCTTTGCAAGAAATCCTGTTTTCTAAATGGCATGCCCAACATGATTGGTCCGCACATTACCGCACAGTGGAGGCTACCGAATAGCCCCATCAAAAATGCAAGTGGTAAAAAGTCCATCATAGCGTGATATTATTTTTAAATAAATAATTTTTACCAGACGAACGCCAGCTGAGATTTAAAAACCACATTCCACTCGGCATTTTAGTTTTATCAACCAAAATAAGATTGGAAGTTCCTGAAGTGTTTCCTTTTAATTTAACATCATCATCGCTGTTGGCAGGCCGCAATAAAACCAGTTCGTATGCTGCAGGGTCTTTTATCTGGATGATGATCTGGGTTTTGGTAACGGTAATTTTGGGCTTCGCATGATCATTAAGCACGTTCTGTTTGGCATCGTATTCTGCATTGTAATTAATTCCTTTTTCGTAATAATTTTCTTCGATCAGGGCATCCCTTCCGTGTACATGAAACATGTAAAACACCATACACACGATAAACATCATGAATGTTAGCATCCCAAGCACTATTTTTGTTCCCCAGTTCATATTTATTTTTTAATTATGAATGAGTGAATAATTGAATGAGTGAATTTTGAATGAGAGAATGTTTAAGGACAAATCGCAGATTCAATCACTCAACATTAATCACCCCCTTATTCCATCATTCAATCATTCTCTAATTCTGTCATTCAATCACTCTATCCTTCTCTCATTCAATCACTCTCTCCTTCTCTCATTCAACTCCTTCCGGTTGTGCGAAAAAACTTGTATTTGCTGTACTTAAAACCTCACCATCGGCAATAATTTCGAAAACAGCATCGGTTTTATACTTCTTAATGGTATTATTTTTTCTAATGAGAAAAAAAGTAAGGTGTACAGAGCCCTCTTTTGGTAAAACATCAGCTTTTTGGATAAAATCAATCTCATCACCATTATTTTGCGACCTGAACTTAAATTTTACCACTTTATTGGTTTTATTGATTAATTCTGCATTATAAAGATTGCTGGTTTTATCTGTTCCCTTGCTTTGGTACAAGGTACCGCTAGCCCGCAAAACTGTAGTTTGAATATCTTCTCTTTTGTAGATCAGAGAAGAAAAAACCAGCAATACCACAAACAGCACCGCGGCATAACCGTAAGATTTTAAGCTAATTGTATAAGGCTTGCGCTCATTAATAAAATCCTGATTAAAAAAACCGATCAGATTTCTGGGCTTATTTATTTTAAGCATCACCTCGTTACACGAATCGATACAGGCAGTACAGTTTACGCACTCTAGTTGTGTTCCTTCGCGGATATCGATACCCGTAGGGCAAACCTGTACGCAAAGGCCACAATCGATGCAGTCGCCGGTTTTTAATGTTGTAGTACTTTTTTGAAGACGGCCACGTGGTTCGCCCCTTGTAAAATCATAGGCCACAACCAAACTCTGGTTATCCAACAACACACCTTGAAGCCTGCCGTAGGGACAAATGACCGTACACACCACTTCGCGTGCATAGGCAAAAACACCATAGAAAATAAAGGTAAAAAGCCAGATGGAAATAAAACCCGATACATGCCCTTTAATAGGTTCGGTTATAATTTTAAGCAATACATCCGAGCCGATCATGTAGGCCAGAAAGGTGTTGGCAATGGCAAAAGAAATGAGCAGAAAAATGAAATGTTTACTGGTTTTTTTGAAAATTTTCTCTGCGTTCCAGCCGCTCTGGTCCAATTTCTTTTGTTTAGTGGCATCTCCTTCAATCCAGTACTCAATTCTGCGGAAAACCATTTCCATAAAAATCGTCTGTGGACAGGCCCATCCGCACCACAACCTGCCCAATACTACCGTAAAGCATACGATGAACATGATAAAAATGAGCATCGCAAGGGCAAACAGGTAAAAATCCTGCGGCGTAAATATCAACCCAAAGAATACGAATTTTCTTTCTATAAAATTAAGCAGTACCAGCTGTTCGCCATTAAGTTTTAGAAACGGACAGGAGAACAAAAATAAAAGCAGTACATAACTTACCCATTTCCGGTAGTTATATAACCTGCCTGATGGCTGTTTAGGATAGATAAAATCCCTGCCCTTACTTCCGGTTTTATTTTTTTGTAACATCGGCTTTGCTCACACTGTCTTTCGGCGCTTTCATTTCATTGTCTTTTACATCTTTCGCTTCATATTTTTCACCCTGAGGCGACTTAGCACCTGCAGGATTTGTCCCTTTTAACGACAGGATAAAATTGGCAACCGCACTAATCTGTTTGGGGTTCAGGTTTTTCTCCCAACTGATCATTCCTTTTTCGGGAACACCATATTTAATGGTTTTGAATACATTGTTGATGCCTTCGCCATGCAACCAGTATTCATCGGTTAAATTTGGTCCGATAATCCCCTGGCCCTTATCGCCATGGCATACTACGCAGTTGGTCGTAAAAATAGTTTTGCCGTCTGCCAGCACGGAGGGTGTATTATCAAACTTCACTGAGTTTTCATCAATGGTATTGGCCGATTTTTCGAGATAGGCTGCTTTTTCTACCTGGGCTTTTGCCATCTCTTTTTCGTATTCTGTATCCTGCAGATCGCCATAGCCACCAATGTGGTAATAAAAAAGATAAGCTGCCGCAAAAATCATGGTCCCGAAAAAGAGGAAGTTAAACCATGCCGGAACGGGATTGTTCAGCTCTTTAATGCCATCGTAAGCGTGATCGATAACCAGATCCTTTTCCTCTTCAATTGGCCTTAAACTTAAGAGTTTTGTCCAGATGGAAGGTTTAACCGGCTGTTGTTTTAACCAGGCATCGTAATCCAAAACCGACTCTTTTACAGGTTTGGTGCAGGGCGTAGGATTTAGCTGCTCCTGATACATTACCTTAAATGCATTTAGCAGCGTTAATGCGACAAAAAGCAGTACGGTTACAAAAAGCAAAAGCAATACGATAAGCAATTCCGACTGGCTAAGCCCCAACCCAGGCTGGGATGGTGTTACCACCTCTGCAGTTTTTTCATCTGCAGCAAATGCTGTAATGGATAAAAGCAGCGACAATAACAATAGATTAATCTTCTTCATAAACATTAGGTTGATTTTCTTGTAATGGGATTTCGCTCATCACTTCAATGTGTTTTTTGCTTAATTTGAGCAGGTAAACACCCACGATTACAAAAAACACCATAAACATGAGCAGAGAGGTGATGAGATATATTTCGCCACCGGCTAAATCTTTTATCTGGTTGAACATATTTTATTGATTTGAAGGAATACTTTCTTTATTGGCTTTAATATCGGTACCCAGGCGTTGCAGGTAAGCAATGATCGCCACGATCTCCCTGTCGCTTTTTACTTTGATGTTATTCTGTTTGAGATCTAAGGCGATCTTTTCTGCCTGAATTTTTAAATCTTCATTGGCACGTTTATCATAACCTTCGGGATAAGGCACACCCAATGTTTGCATGGCCCTGATTTTACTCGCCGTTGTGGTGATATCCAGCGCCTGTTCAATCAGCCAGGTATAAGGTGGCATAATACTTCCGGGCGACATAGAAGCAGGATCCATTAAGTGGTTATAGTGCCAGGCATCAGAATATTTTCCACCTATGCGGTGAAGATCGGGCCCGGTACGCTTACTGCCCCATAAAAACGGGTGATCGTATACAAACTCCCCTGCCTTGCTGTACTCTCCATAACGTTCGGTTTCTGAACGGAAAGGCCTTACTGTTTGCGAGTGGCAGTTTACACAGCCCTCTCTGATGTAAAGGTCTCTTCCCTGAAGTTCGAGTGCCGAATACGGTTTTACGCTGGCAATGGTTGGCACATTAGACTGTATGGTAAAGGTTGGCATCATTTCTACCATGCCCCCAATAAGGATAATGATGAGTGATAACACCATAAATTTCATCGGCTTGCGCTCTAAAACCCTGTGCCAGGCTTTATCAGCCGGAGAAGTTTCCACAATAATTTTAGCTAAAGGCATGGCCTCGGCCGGTTCGTTGGCAACCAGTTTAGCACCCAACATGGTTTTGGCCAGGTTATAAGTCATGGCAATAACCCCTGTTAAATAAAGCGCCCCGCCAATTGACCGTAAAATGTGCATCGGGATAATCTGTAGCGTGGTGGCTAAGAAATTAGGGTATTTCAATAAACCTTCAGGCGTAAATTCTTTCCACATCAGGCCCTGGGTAAAACCCGCCCAATACATGGGTACGGCATAAAAAAGTATACCCAAAGTACCTACCCAGAAGTGGAAACCAGCCAGTTTTTTAGAGTATAATTCTGTTTTGTAAATACGGGGGATTAACCAGTACAATACACCAAATGTTAAAAATCCGTTCCAGCCCAAAGCACCAACATGTACGTGTGCAACAATCCAATCGGTAAAGTGGGCTACACCGTTAATCTGCTTTAACGATAATAAAGGCCCTTCGAAAGTGGCCATACCGTAAGCGGTAAGGGCAACCACCATAAATTTCAGGGTTACGTCCTCTCTTACTTTATCCCAGGCGCCACGCAAGGTTAACAAACCGTTGATCATACCACCCCAGCTTGGTGCGATGAGCATGATTGAAAAGGCAACACCCAATGATTGTGCCCAGCCCGGCAATGAAGTGTACAATAAATGGTGAGGTCCTGCCCAGATGTAGATAAAAATAAGCGACCAAAAATGCAGAATACTCAATTTATAGGAGTAAACCGGTCGTCCGGCCATCTTTGGCAAAAAGTAGTACATCATGCCCAGGTAAGGTGTGGTTAGAAAAAATGCCACCGCATTATGCCCGTACCACCATTGTACCAGTGCATCCTGAACACCAGCATACACATAATAGCTTTTCATAAATGAAACAGGCAATTCGAAGGAGTTTACGATGTGTAATACTGCTATAGTAACGAATGTGGCTATGTAAAACCAGATGGCCACATATAAATGGCGTTCTCTTCTTTTAAAAATAGTACCGAACATGTTTACGCCGAAAACCACCCAGATAATGGTGATGGCGATATCAATCGGCCATTCGAGTTCGGCATATTCGTGTGAGGTAGTAAAACCCAGCGGAAGTGTAATTACCGCCGATACAATGATCAGCTGCCAGCCCCAGAAGTGTATTTTGCTCAGCACATCGCTAAACATCCTGGCTTTTAACAAACGCTGAAGCGAATAATACACCCCCATAAAAATGGCATTGCCCACAAATGCGAAAATTACCGCATTGGTATGTAAGGGTCTGATCCGGCCAAAGGTAGTGTATTGGTTGCCCATGTTCATTGCGGGCTTGAATAACTGCATTGCTGCGAGCAAGCCAACCGTCATGCCTATAATTCCCCAAACCAGGGTGGCAATCCCAAAGTTCCGGACAATCTTGTTATCGTAAGTAAATTTTTCTAACTGCATAATAGAAGCTGAATTTTGTATGTTTTGTGTACCAAAGGTATTCAGCGCGGCGCTGGTAAAGGATGACGGTGGTTAGCTGGAAAAGTGATCTTTTTCACTTTTTTCGGTAATATCCTCATCATCGAACAGTATACGGATGCCTGGCGTATGTACGTCATCGTTTTGGCCGGTTTTATAGGCCCAGAAGAATGCAGCCAGAAAAATGAGCGCCATTAAAACACTGCAGCCAACCAAAAAGTAAAGGATGTTCATATCAATTTATTTTTACGGGCAAACCATCTGGTAGCCACTGTGGTAAAGGAGATAATGGTAACGGTGCTGATGGGCATTAGCACGGCCGCCACCAAAGGATAAAGTGTACCCTGCACGGCAAAATAAATACCTATGCAGTTATAGGCGATGGCAATAGCAAAGCTTGTTTTGATGATCTTCAGTCCGTCTTTACCCAACTGGATAAAGTTTGGCAGCAGATTTATGGCACTGCCTTTCAGAATGGCATCGCAACCCGGTGTAAAATTGTTGATGTTATCGGTTATCGCGATTCCAAAATTGCTTTGTTTAAGGGCACCGGCATCGTTTAGTCCATCGCCTAACATCATTACTTTATTTCCCTGATGTTGAAGTTGCAGGACAGCATCGAGCTTTTGATGCGGGCTCTGGCGAAACCTGATCGTTGTATTTTTCGTAAAGATGGTATCCAGCATCCACCGGTCATTATCGGTATCACCAGATAAAACCTTTAGTTTAAATTTGGAGAGTTTCGAAACGAGCTGTACCAGTCCGGGCCGCCATTGCTGTTTGATATCAAAACAACCTTTATAAGTATGGTCGATCACAATATGTACACCAGTTTCACCAACCGATTTAATGGTTATAGGCAACATGGACAAATGCCCGGCATAAATAGTGTGATTATTGATCTGTGCATATAAACCTTTACCCAACAACTCTTTATAATCGTTAAGTGAATAAAAACTTTCAACATTTAAAGCCTTTAATATATGCCGGCTTAAGGGATGGATAGAGTTTCGCAGCAACGATGCCACTATAATTTTTTCTTCGCCTGTTAGAGATCCGTTAAAATCAATTTCTGCATTTTCATTGCTGGTTAGCGTACCTGTTTTATCGAAAATGAGGGTATCAGATTTGGCAAGTTCTTCAACGGCATCGGTATTTTTCACATAAAAACCTTTCTTATCAAAAACCGATAAAATTGCTGACAAGGTAAATGGCGTACTCAAAGCCAGTACACATGGACAGGCCACGATAATTACCGCTGTGAATGCAGACCATGCTTTGTGGCTATTGTTTTGGAACAACCAATAAGTGGTAGCTGCAAATGCAATCAGGAAAACACCCAGGCTGAAATATTTGGCTACAGTATCGTTAAAATTCTGTTTTTCGGTATCATTTTTATAATTATCCTTGTTCCATAAACCGGTTAAATAACTCTGCGAAACAGGTTTGATTACTTCGAGCTCAATGGCTTCACTGGTTTGCCTGCCACCCGCATAAATAATTTCGCCCAAAACTTTATGTACAGGCGCTGATTCTCCGGTTACAAAACTCATGTCCATCCAGGCATCACCCTTCATCAAAATCGCATCTGCCGGAACCAGCTCTCCACTCCTGATCCACAACCGATCGCCTATTTTGATTTCGTTTATAGAAACAGGTTTTTCTTTGCCATTTTGCAGTGTAGTTACGGCTATTGGAAAATAAGAGCGGTAATCGCGATCGAAAGAAATGTGATGATAGGTACGCTGTTTAAGCCATTTGCCCATCAGGAGTAAAAAAACCAATCCTGTTAGGGTATCAGCAAAACCTGGTCCTGTACTGAAAAGAATTTCGAAAGCTGTACGCAAGAAAAGTACCGCAATAATTAATGCTAATGGGGTATCCAGATTAATGTGTTTGTGCATGATACTCGTGATTGCGGAGGTAAAATAATCGCGTCCACAATAAAAAGCAGCTGGAATGGAAAAAGCAAGATTTAGCCAGCCAAAAAGCGATTGAAACTGTTTCTCGAAGCCTGAAAGACCAAAATACTCAGGAAAGCTAAAGAGCATAACATTGCCCATTAAAAACCCTGCTACAGCGATTTTCAGTACCAAAGTTTTGTCTGCCGAGCTGCTGTGTGCTTTTACCACATCCTGCAAACTGATAAGGGGTTCGTAACCGATCTGGTTTAAAGTTTCTACCAGTTGCCTTAACGAGATTTCATCGTGGTTGAAACTTATGGTTACTTGTTTTTTAAGGAAATCGATCCTTGAGCTAAATATAGCGGAATTGATTTTGTATAGGTGTTCTAACAACCAGATGCAGGAACTGCAATGGATGGCGGGAATGTAAAAGGTAATGATGCTCGAACTTTCGTGCTTGTAATCGAGCAGTTGATCAATAATTTTTGGTTCGTCGAGGTATGCTAAATGGCTATCATTTTTAAACCGCTGGCCCGGACTATTGTTGTACACATAATAATTGCAAAGGTTGTTTTCTGATAAGATCTTGAAAACAGCCATACAACCCGCGCAGCAAAAATCTTTATCATCCAACTGATATTTTACCTTGGGCAGATCTTCGCCACAGTGGTAGCAGACCGCCTGCGTTGCGGTTTCCTTTTGATCTTCCATTGTAATCCTTTTTTAAATTGATGAACTGAATAATTGGGTTTTTGGCTGCTTAAGCCACAGTTTCTCATCGAAGGCCATACAGATATTCCGGAGAAAAGATTTTCCTTTTGTGGTAATCCTGATTTCTTTTTCCGTTACCAATACCAGCTTATCGCGCAATAATGGCAATAGCCTGCCATATAACCCTTCAGGAATTCCTTCATTGTAAAAAGTATTTTCCCTGCACATGATGTTGAGGATATGTTTTCTCACTTCAAGGTCTTCATCGCTAAGGAAATGTCCTTTTTCTACGGGCAATATTCCCCGTTCTATCTTGTTCAGGTAAGCTTCAACCGTTTTCGGGTTTTGTGCAAAAGCCGTCCAGCTATCGCTGATAGAAGAAACGCCAAGCCCGATCAGTAAATGGGTATGTTGATTGGTGTAACCCATAAAATTGCGGTGAAGTTTCTGATCGGTCAGCGCCTGGAACAAAGAATCGCTTTTTAGCGCAAAATGATCCATACCAACGTCTTTATAACCGGCTTCTTCAAGCAACTGCCTGCCCAGCCGGTACAGGGCAAACTTTTCATCACCAATGGGAATATCTTTTTCATCGTAATGCCTCTGCCCGGGCTTTAACCACGGCACATGCGCATAACTGTAAAAGGCAATGCGATCTGGCTGCATAATGATCACCTCATTTATGGTGTCTGTTAATCCAGCAACAGTTTGTCCCGGCAGGCCATAAATCAGGTCGAAATTAACAGAGGTATAACCGATTTCCCTTGCCGTTGCGGTAACTTCGGCTACCTGTTGAGGTGTTTGATAACGGTTGATCAGGAACTGTACTTTAGGATCAAAATCCTGAATACCTAAACTTAACCTCCTAAAACCGAGACTATACAGGGTAGTTAAGTGCATGCTGGTGGTATTGGCAGGATGAGCCTCAAAAGAAAGCTCTGTTTCTGAGGTGAGGCTTGCATACTTCATAATGCCATTTAGCAGCAATTCTAAGTTTTCTGCGCTAAAAAAAGTAGGTGTTCCTCCACCCAGGTGTAATTCTTTTAGTTTGGGTTTCTCCCTCAAAGCATCTACATACATTTTCCATTCGGCCAGTACAGCGCTGATATAGGGTACCTCTACGTCATGGTTTTTGGTAATCCTGGTATTGCAGCCGCAGTAAGTGCACAGGCTTTCGCAAAATGGAAGGTGGATATACAAACTAATGCCTTCATCTTTATGGCTTGCATAGGTATTGGCTATACTTGCCAGCCAGCCATTTGCGTTGAAATTTTCAATGTCCCAGTAAGGTACGGTTGGATAACTGGTATACCTGGGTGTGGCGACATTGTATTTTTTAAGGAGTGCAGCAGTTTCCATTATTTAATCGCTTTTATGGTAGAACATTCGTTTTGACAGCAGCATGCGCTGCCTACGCATTTACCTGCAGCCCACTGATCGAGGTTTTTGATTACCTGTTCCATCCGTTCTTTAGCACTGGAATCACCGGATGCCAAAGGAACGTTTGCCACTTTAACGCCTGCAGAACCTGCAGCTTTTAAATCAAGATGGTTTGTTTGGAAGGATGAGGTTGCGATATATTTTATACCCAGGGCTTTTAGCCCCAGAATCATCGCCTCGCTTAGCTCATCATTATTAAAAACCAATAGGGCTTCCTTTCCCGTTGCAAATGAAAGCGTATCGGCTGTTAAACTGTTTGCAATTATGGTAATGTCGTGTTTTTTATAATTGGCCAGTACCAACCATTCCTTTTCATCGGGTTTGATGTTGTAAGCTATAGCTTTCATATACAGAGTTTATATATACAAAACTATGGCCCACGGCAGATGCAAGAGATGAGAATGCTTAGAGAAAAAAGTGATTTTAGTTACTTTTGGTGGTTTGGCGGTTGGAGTTGGGCGTTTGGAGCCAAAGAACCGATTAGATTAGTCCAGAGTCTGAAGTCTTAGACAGATCCATTCCCTAATAATTGTGTACAGTAATTATTAGTATTAAGATCCCCTGCCTGCGCGAGGATGACAATGCAAGAAGAGAAGGCTGTCAAATATAAAACAGTTAGCAGTTTGCAATTTACAGTTAACCGATTTAAACAATTAACCGATTAACCCAACTGCATAACCATTTTACTGTTTAATATTCCTGAGTTTTTCGATCGAGAGGATATTGATGGCATTACCTGTTTTATCGATCAGTTTTTCATCTTTAAAATCAGCAAGCATCCTGCTTACGGTTTCGCTGGCTGTACCTACCAATGCGGCAAGATCATCACGCGAAATCCGGATGGTACAACTGTCGGAAATACCATCGCCAAATTTTGATGCAACCTGCAGCAATGCTTCTGCCACACGCTTTCTTACCGAAGAATAGGCGAGCTGAAGCATTTGTTTCCCTTTATCCCGTATATTTCCCGACAACAAATCAATAAAAGTTTTTGAAACCGTTTGGTGATTGAGCAGGTATTCCATAAAATCTACCTTTGGAATATGGATAATATCCGATTCAATTAAGGTTGCCGCATTGTCTGTATAAACCTCGCCACTGCAGAGGCTTTCGTATCCAAAAAAATCACCATCCCGATAGAGATTGGATGAAAGTTCTCTACCATCTTTAAAACGTTTGTAGGTTTTAACCTGGCCCTTAACCACATAATAAAGATGGGTTGGTTCATCCCCTTCTATATAAATAATCTGTTTATTGGCTATTGGTTTAGATTTGCCCTTCTTACGAAGCTCTTCCATCACCGTTTCGCTATTGCCTGATGCCGGATTAAAACCGGCCGATTGCTGTTTTTTCTTAAACCTGCTTTCTATCGCCTTAAAAAGTTCGATATCATCAAATGGCTTGGTCAGGTAATCATCGGCCCCCATTTCCATACCGCGTCGCATATCTGCCCGTTCGGTTTTGGCGGTGATAAAAATAAATGGAATATTGGCCGTTTTTTGGTTTTTATTCAACAGGTACAGTACACCATAGCCATCCAGTTCAGGCATCATGATATCGCAGAGGATCACATCAGGCAAATGGTTTAAAGCCATTTCTACACCCAGCTTACCATGTTTAGCGGTGAAGGTTTCATAACCGGCCAGATCAAGCACTTCGGCCGTACTTTCCCTGATGTCGTCATTGTCTTCGATAATCAAAACTTTCTTGTTCATGGGGCTTAGTTTATGATATTATTTCCAAAGGAAAAGGTGAGCGTAAAAACTGTACCTGAATTTTGTTCACTCTGGCAGCTTACCGTGCCATCCATCAGGCCAACATATCTTTTTACAATGTTGAGGCCTAAACCTGTTCCGGGAATATCGCCTGTATTGTGCGCCCTGAAAAATGGCTCGAAAAGGTTACTTTGGTCTACCTGAGGAATGCCGATCCCGTTATCTTTCACCTCCAAAATGAGTTCATCATTTTTTAAGATTGAATTAAACTGGATCAGCGTATCTTCGCCTGAATATTTTATTGAATTGGAAATCAGATTAATCACACAGTTTTTCAACAGGTTCGGATCGAGGTAAACTTCGGCGGTTGTACCGGTATGTTCGTAAATAATGTGCTGGTTCTGTTTCGTCATCATCTGCATTTCTTCAGCTATTTCTTCGGCAAAACTGATGATGTTGAAAGATTGAGCGGATGCTTCTACTTTTCCTGCCTCGAGTTTTTCCAATGACAGGAAATCATTCAGGATCGTGGTGAGGTTATTGATCGAATTTTTGATTTTTAAGGTATGTTTCTCTACACTGGCTACATCCTGTTTGCTGGTGTATTTATCGATTAAAGAGGCCGATAACTGAATGGAGCTTAACGGCGTCCTAAACTCGTGCGACGCCATAGATACAAACCTGGTTTTGAGCTGATTGAGTTCCTTCTCCTTTTGAAAAAGAGCCTGCATATTCTCTTTGGCCATCTCCAGTTCTGATACCAGTTTAACCAGATCGTGCGTACGTTCTTTGATCTTAACCTCTAATTTTTCGGTATAACTTCTGATCTGCTCTTCATTGGCCTTTTCTTTACTCAGATCATGGATAAAACCGGTGTAAATTTTACGGTCGCTAAATTTAATTTCGCTAACGCCCAGCCGAAACGGGAAAACCGAGCCGTCTTTGCGTTTGCCAGAAACTTCTCTCCCGGTTCCGATGATGTGTTTCTCACCGGTGTGTTCATATCTCGACAAGTATCTGTCATGGCGGGAATGATCGGGCTCTGGCATTAAAACCGATACATTTTTACCCACCAGCTCTTCCCTGCCATAGCCAAAAAGCTCCAGCGCAGCCGGATTTAAATGTTCTATAATCCCCCTATCATCAATGGTAATAATCCCATCAATGGCATTTTCAATAATCGCGTCCAAAAATTTCGACCTGTCCATTTCGCATCAAGTATATCTTGGTAAATATAGAAAAGTTATTCCCGATCTTTTTTTATTATCCAACGATCAACCTATCCAGTTTATCTTTCGAGCTTGCCAACTGTTCATAAATCCCCTTCAACTCCCCTGATGCCTGATCGGTAACTTCGCTGAATAGTTTTTTGTAATAATTAATCCCTTCTGTCAACTGTGATTTGAACCCGTTTAACTGTTTTATTTTTTTATCGCTGAAGTTTTGCAACTGTTGTTTGATGTCTTCCTGGAGATAATCGATATAGAGATTAAGCTCTTTGATAAACACATGTGGCCTTTCTACCTTTGCCAACAGGTTAATTTTTCCATAAATATGGCCCACCATTTCGTCAAACGAATAGACATCAGAAAAATAAGCGAGGTTTGGCCCCGGACAAATCGCCACCGCTGTACTTTCTTTTGGTTTGGCGATGTTATATTTTAAATAGGTGGCGGCACATAAGCCCTCGCATAGACAAATTTTTTCGGTTACCAGCTTAAACTGTTTTTGATATTCATGGGTAGATAATCCTGCTGTTTTTAAGCTTTTGATCTTTAAGTGCTGGTACTCGCGCGATGCCGTACAGATGGCCTGCTCGGTAAACTCGGTATTATTGCAGAGGTATTTTTTGGTGCATGGGCTCCCCGGACGGCCCTTTTCGATCCGCCCGGTACGCTGGAGATCTATTGTACTGTTTTTAAAATTATTAAACCGGATACCCAGCGGGGAAGCGCCACTCAGATAAAAGTCGCTTTCTGTAGAACCAGCCAATTGTGCCAGTGTTCCGGCATCTACATTGGTTACCTCGGGCACCAACAGGAAAGGGCTCCCCCATCCCGTGGCATCGAGATTATAATACCGCAGGAGGAACTCGTGTTCTGCCGCGGTACCGATACCGCCCTGAACACTGATCCGTTGTTTAGGCTGTTTTTGTGTTTGGATCCCCTTTTGTGCCAAAGCAGATTGGTACATGGTAAAAAGTTCCATACACATATCTTTTCTTTTGAGCTTAAATTCTTCTAAAATCGGCCCCAATAAATACCCTTCTGTAGCAAATGCATGACCGCCACAGTTCAGCCCAGATTCTATCCTGAACTCCGACACCCATAATCCTTTTTTTGCCAGAAATTTAGCCTGGATCAATGCCGATCTGAAGTCGCTGACCTTTAAAGTGATTTTCTTTTTAAGGTTCTCACTTGCATCTGGAAAAAAATCTTCAAAATTTTCTATATAGCTGTATAATTTAGGGTTCATACCGGCAGAGAGTATAACGGAGGCATTCAGTTTACTTTCGGCAAAACCACGTAAGGCTGATAAGGCATCTGTATTGAAATCGCCAGAGAATTCTCTATCTATAAAGTTCATTTTATCTACCTTGGCCATGATATTCACATCAATAGCCCCCATCCGCATGGTATTTTTCAAAAGCGATCCAAAGGTTTGTTTAGTTTCACCTTCGGGATATTCCAACATCAGGTTGTAGCCATGTTTTAATTTAGAAGTATCAGGCAGTAAATCAAAATAGCGACAAATATCACTTCCGATAGTAAAATCCTGCAGCTTTAAGGCTTTAAAATCTTCGGTTATGGTTTCCTGCAAAAAGTTAAGGTAGGCGGTGATGCGTTGGCTCCGGCTGTTTGTTGCTTCTTTTGGAATCGCTATGAAAGGAACAGCGCGCTTCGCTGAGTGATAAGCGCGCATCCGCTCGATCAGTTCGTCATCAACAATAGATAGCACGGAGGAAATGCCATACCTGGCAACTTTTAAAGGGGTATCGATAGAATAGCCTAAGCCCAATACAGGGATATGGAATGAATGTGGCATCGTATTTCGTTATATATGAGTATGACCTTTCGTAACGAAAGGCCAAATAATTTCGAAAGCAAAACTATTGCAATTGGCGTATCCCAGTGATGATGCCTGTCAACACAAAAAATGAGCTCCATCATTTTTCGAGGCAATGATGGCCGATCAGACTATTGAAATCACGAATAAATTTATCAATTACTGCTATCATTAACCTCAAACCTACCGGTTTTAAGGTGAAGGACAATTTTGAATACAATTATTTCCTCATCATAAGCATCGGTTTTTCCAGTGCCGTGTGAGGGCTGCTCTGAAGGAGTATTGGTTAAAGGCATCATCCGGTGGATAATGCCCTGAAGTGCTCTTTGTTTTTCGCCAGCATCGGTAACTTCCTCAAATTTACCCCAGCACACCACACTTTTCCAGTTATAAGTATCACGGATCTGGTCAGTCTGAAAGCAGACCTGGGGATTACTTTTCATCATCCTGATTTTTTGGCCCGGAGCAGAATGTGCGTAAACCATGCCGCTGCTGTACACATAATTAATGGGTACAATGTAACTCACACCATGGGCATGACAAGCCAAACGGCCTATATATTGTTCGCTAAGGAGTTTTTCTATCTCCTCTTCTTCTAGTTTTCCTAACATTTTCTTATGGTTAAATATTGCTAATAAACACTAATCGCCCGAAATATCCAGCACAATCCTGCCTTCGATCTCACCCTTTTTCATCTGTTCGAATACGTCGTTAATGTCTTCGAGTTTTGCCGGTTTAACCTGCGCCCTTACCTTTCCGTCTACGGCAAACTCGATGGCTTCCTGCATATCTTTTCTTGTGCCCACTATAGAGCCTCTAATGGTGATCCGGTTTAGCACAGTATCGAATATCGGAAGGCCAAAACTACCTGGAGGTAAACCGTTTAGCGCTAAGGTGCCTTTTCTGCGTAATGCCGAAAGCCCCTGACTAAAAGCAACAGGTGTTACGGCAGTAACCAATACACCGTGCATGCCACCAGTCTGTTTTTTAAGAAACTCGCCAGGATCCTGCTCAAGCGCGTTCACTACAATGTCGGCACCGAGTTTTCTGGCCATCTCCAGTTTATCGTTTGATATGTCAATTGCAGCAACCTGAAAACCCATGGCTTTTGCATACTGAACACCAAGATGGCCAAGTCCGCCGATGCCCGATATGGCAACCCACTCTCCCGCTTTAACCTCGGTTTCTTTTAAGCCTTTATAAACGGTAACGCCGGCACAGATAATCGGTGCCATTTCTGCAAAATTTACATGCGAAGGAAAATGAGCAACATATCTCGAATCTGCAATTACATATTCTGCGAAACCTCCGTTGACACTATAGCCACCGTTTTGTTGTTCGTAGCATAATGTTTCCCAGCCTGTTAAACAGAATTCGCAACAACCGCAGGCACTGTATAACCATGGCACACCAACTACCTCTCCTTCTTTAACACTTTTAACATCATGGCCCATGGCAGCTACCAGTCCGATAGCTTCGTGACCAGGTACCAGTGGCATTTTTGATTTTACAGGCCAGTCGCCATTGCAGGCATGTAAATCGGTATGGCATACGCCACATGAAATTACTTTTACCAGAATCTCATATTGATTGAGTGATCTAACCGGAAGTTCTTCTATGGCCAGTGGTCCTCCATATTCATGGATAACTGCGGCTTTCATTGTTTTAGGATACATTTCTTTTTGTTTAGGAATTGAATTTTGTTCATTTACTGGCCACTACATCGGAATCTTGTGTTCGGGCGGTAAAGCCAAAAGGGGGATCTGAATGTGATCAGACATGTTCAGCGTATGGCTGCCGTTGAGCAAGCGATAAAAAAAGCCATGTTTCCGGTGCACCATTGCCAGGATATCGATTTGCCCATTTTTTACGATCCAGTTCAAACCTTCATTAATTCCTTCACTGTTTACATGCCGATGGTAGATGTGCCTGTAGTTAACCCTGTCGGCAACCCGGTTTAAAAAATCTTCTGTTTTTTGTCTGGAATCCGCAGAGTCTGATCTTGAATTTTCGGTATGCATAATGAGAATGTCGGCATCGAAGGGTTTTGCAAATTCGGCAAGCGCACATAAAACGGGGATATCGCTATGGCTAAAATCTGTGGCAAAAGCGATTTTTTTAGGTTTCTTAAACCTATATCCCGCAGGTATAAGCAAAACAGGTATTTCCTCCTCTATAATTTTCCTGGCAACACTGCCCATAAGTGTTTTGGTTAACTTATCTGCACGGTTTAGTCCGGCCACAACGAGGTTCATTTTACATTCAGTAAAATACTTGCTAACCTCCTGTTCAACCTCGCCACCAACCGATCGCCCAAACACTTCTGCTTTAAAACCAAGTTCATGGTGGGCCTTTTTATATTTTTCCTCAACCCTTTCCACCAGCTTCTCCAGTGCTTTTTTAGCATCATCCTCGATAAGATTATATTCTTCAAGCGGCCATACCAGAGAGGCCGCAGCCGGAGAAAACTCCGGAACCTGAAAAACATTTAGCAGCTCTACCCTGGCACCAATACCATGGGCCAAATCAGTTGCATAATCGGCTGCGTTCTCTGCTGTTGCAGAGAAATCAACAGGTACCAGGATCTTTTTCATATTAAGCTCTTTTTTGTTGTATATAAAGTTTGGAAAAACCCGAGGTTAAAAATATGAGCCACATCAGTTATTAAAATGATCGTTACCCAATGCATGATGAGTATGACAAAGGGATATTTAGACTAATTATCATTACCACAAAAAAGGCCAGATTCATTATCCTTTCCGTAATTTCAGTCTTTTAAAATTATTCCCTTATAGAAAATGAGTGTTCATATAGGCTTAATGATCTGGAAAGAAATGAAGCAGAAAGATATCTCTGTTTCAGACATTGCTGCTGCGCTTGAGATTAGCAAAACAAAAGCACAGGAAATGCTGAATAGCGCAACCATCGATATCCTTACACTAGTGCGCGTCAGCGAAATCCTGAACTATAATTTTTTCAGCTATTACGAAAGTGGAAAAGTGTTCTCGAAGATCGAGTTGCAAGAGAAACATAAGCTCACGGCAGAAGTAGACCGCTTGAAGGCTTTGCTTAATGAGAAGAACAAAGCACTGGAACTTCAGGAAAGGTTAAACAAGATTCAGCTCAATACGATTTCGCTGTTGGAGAAAGGACAGTTTAGATAAACCAGCCTGATCAATTATTGATCATCACCGATTTATCTAAATGTCAATCCTATTAAACAATCTTATTTAAACTTGAGGTTTAACGATACAATGTTCGAAACCAGACTTGTTGAGCGGGAATAGTGGCCGTATCTTAATTCGAGCATGTTCAACCTTTGCCAGCCAAAAACACCTTTTGGTGGAGCAAACCTGATGCCTGCGCCATAAAAATCACTGCTAAGGGTTGATAGGTCATAATCGCTGGTAAAATACTGCTCCGAAGCCTGATGCTGTCCATAGGGCGCAAAATATTTGGTTCCCACCTGGTTATTGTAACGGTAGAAAGGACTGATTGAAAAGAACGGATTGATCTTCACGGGAATTTCGAGTTCTGCCGTATGTGCCCTTATCCCCCAGTTATCCATATAATACCGGTAAAATGTACGGATTACAAAACGGTCATCCAAAAAGTAATTCATCCGCAAACCTATTGGTAGTTTATAACGCTTATCAGGCAAAGTTTCTGAGCGCATCGAACCATCTGTAAAATAATCACGCTGGTATTTGGTGGCCAACAAACCTTTTTGATAGGACGGTTCCAAAATCAGGGAAGCCTGAAATTTTTGGTTAATTACCTGCGAGAGGGAGAACGACGCACTAAAGGAATTTCTCGGGGCGGTATCGTATTGCTCACCTCCCCTTCCGGTATTGCCGGTTCGAAGTTCTATTGGCAGGATCACCGTCCATTGATCCAGGAAGGCCTGAAGTTTGAAATCAAACTGCGTATTTTTATCTTTTGATAAACGTGTAAGGTTAAAAGCAGCACCCATCGACTGATAATCGAACTCCGTTGAATAAGATCCTGTAAAACCAAAGGAGTTCCCTGTTTCTTCATTTGAATGGGTCCAGTTTAACGATGGATAAATACGGGTATCAGCAGAAGATGCCGAAGAAATGGTGCTCGGATCGATTTTATCAGAAGAGGCCGAAGTATAATGATCTACACCAAGCTCAAAAATGAAAGTGTTTTTTTTACCTCTTTTATTAAACTTCGACATCTGCAGATCGATGGTATTGGCAAAATCACTCAGTTTTTCGGTGCCGATACCACCTGTTACCGCAGAGTTGTTACCATCCTGATGATAATAGGCAGAAACGAGATTAATCTCGTCTACTTTTAACTTGCGCGACTGGTATTTACTGCTGTCTACCTTTGCGTGTTCGGGTCTGGTTTGTGCATAGGTGCTCAATATACCGAAGTACATGAAAAGCACATGAAGATATATTTTTCTCATTTTCTTATAGCCCGTTAATTACATCCGCAACCACCACCGCTTTTGCCCCCGTTTGCACCTGAAGCACCTTCCCGGTAAAGCTGAAAACTCTGTTCAAATTTCTGGGCCTTTCGGGCCGAAAGGATCATATCGGCATCGTTGAGTTTACTTTTTTGATAAGGTTTCACACTACTACAGGCGCTCAGCATACCAATGATCGAAAATGCCGAGATAGACAGGAAGAAAAATGTTCTGGAACTTTTCATATTTATATTACATTAATATTGTTTGAGGTAAAAACCCTGTCATTATCATCAATAACAATACAGGCCACTTGTTTAATCTGGTTGATCAGCTCAAGGCCAACCTTTACACCCATCACTACAACCGGTGTTGCCAGTGCATCAGCCAGCTCGGCACTGGGGCAGATGATACTCACACTCTTCACGCCGCTTACCGGAAGTCCGGTCTTAGGGTCTATTGTATGCGAATAGCGCTTGCCATTTATCGTCACATATTTTTCATAACTGCCCGAAGTGGCAATGGCCATATCACTGATCTTCAGTGCAGAAAATGGCCTGTCGGTTTGTTCTGGATCTGCAATACCTACTGTCCAGGGATCACCATTAGCCTGGGTTCCCCAGGTAACCAGGTCGCCAGCTGCATTCACAATTCCACTTTTAGTGCCTAGCTTTTGCAGCACGATCTTCGCCTTATCCGCCGCGTATCCTTTCCCAATTCCGCCAAAACCAATACGCATGCCCCTATTTTTCAGAAATACAGTTGATTTATCCTTATTCAGGATCACATTCCGGTAATCGATGAGCCCAACAGAAGCCATTGCGGTTTCTTCATCAGGCAGGCTGGTCATATTGGGATCAAAGTTCCAGAGCCTCTTATCTATAGATCCATAACTGATGTCAAATGCACCATCGGTAATTTCTGATATCCTGATGGAGCGTTCGATAAGACTGATCACTTCATCATCTACTTTTACAGGCTTTAGGCCCGCGTTTTCATTGATCAGACTGGTCTGACTAAGATTGCTGAAAGTAGTCAGCAGATATTCTATTCTTCTCACTTCAGCAATAGCAGCATCAATTGCAGCATTGCCCGCCTGCTCGTTTTCAGCGATCACCGTAAACTCAAAGCGGTTGCCCATGAGCTTTAGTACCCGGTTTACAGAAACAGGTTTAGCCATTTTTAGCTTATTTTTTTAGTTTATCAATTTCGGATACAAAAGCCTGCGGCGTTTCATCTGGAAAGCCATCCCAGGTTTTGAGAACCTTTCCATTTTCGTCTACCAGAACGGTATAGGGAAACTTCCCATCCTTATTATAGGCTTCTGCCAATGATTCGTTGAGCTTGATCTGCTCTTTGGGAAGCTGGTTCTTCTTCTGCCTTGGAAAATCTGCCCTAACAAGCAACAGATTGGCAGCTGCATATTGTTCAAATGTTTCAGATTCCAAAATCTCTTTACGCAGGCGGATACATGGGCCACACCAATCGGAACCCGAAAAATTGATCAAAATCTGTTTGTGCGTAGCTTTAGCTTCCTTCTGCGCTTCAGAAAAATTCCCCATCCATAATGCAGGAAGAGCAAACAACCCAAAAAGGGCAACTAATAGTAGTTTCATAATCGGTTAAGAATAAACTTTTAAAGAAGTACCCGTAAGCTGGGTATTGTAAACGGTTAATGCACGTGATGCCGGACCATTTGTAACAGTACCGCCTTCAGAGAAGGTTGCACCATGGTTTGGGCAGTAAAAGCGGCTATTTACCGCCTGATAAGTTAGCGTGTAGCTTTCGTGTGTACATGAACGTTGCACAGCAATATAAGCCCCGGCTTGGGTCTTTGCTACAATGACCCCGTTCGACACCAAAGACCCGCCATTGTTTAGCAGTACGGCATTGGCAGCCTGGCTTAAATCGAGCGTAAAATTCACCCCCGTAGGACCTGATGTATCTGAAGAGCTATTGCCATCAGTTTTCTTACAACCTAGGCAATTAATCAGGGCAAAAGCCGCGGCACTCATCCCGATACTGTTAAGGAAATCTTTTCTGTCCATACTCTTTTTATAGTTAAAATGAGCAATTCAATAAAATATCCAGCCAATGTGCCGATAGATAACCATTTGGTATCGATGAGCAAAGCCTGAAAAATATTTGTAAAATTCTATCTATAAAAAAGCATTAGGGCTCCGTGTTCTTTAGTTATCTAATTATCCGGAAATTTGGATACGAGATTGACTTCTTGTAACAAAACTATTGACAAAATCTGAAGACATTCTGAAGTTACATCAATAAATCTGTTAAATATTTGTTAATAATGGCTCAAAATCAACTGGAAACAACTCATTTTTATTTATCATCCCCTCCGTTGATCATATCCGAAACAATTCCTTTTCCTTCCTGTCGCTCGGCCAGGAACACCCCTGCCAGGTGAAGAATAATAAAGCCCAGTATGAGGTACATACAAAAGCCGTGGAATTCCTTTATGCTGTGGTTGAGGTTTTCAGGGATGTTCGTATAATCTTCAAAAGCCAATAGCAAACCAGTAACAACCATCGTTAACAGCAACAGATAAAAAATGAGATATAAGCCTTTTACCACCAGTTTGTGCTTCGCCATTTCCCTTTCATTTTTCAAGATAAAATAAGCGCAGTAAGCTTTTTTGAGTTTGGGCAATAGTTTTTGTTCAGCAGGTAGGAAGAATTCGGCGATTAGCCTGAAAAGAAAAATTGCAGCAAGGGCATAACCGAAATAAATGTGTATCCCCCATACCTGATCTTCAAGGCCATGGGTTACCGCAGCTGCCTGCTTATCGTTTACAGTGGCACCTGCATTCACCAATTCTCCTTTTACAAAACTACGCTGTGCACGGTCGAAAAGTGTGGAGTTAATGAGCACGGTAAGGAGTGATCCTGCAATCACAATGAAATTTATCCAATGCCAGAAACGTGTAGTTGAGGCATATTTTTTTCGTCTTTTGATCTCTCCGATTTCCTGATTGAAAGGTGCGATAATGGCCATAAAAAAAATTTAATGATTAAATACAATCGTAAACGTGTGCAGGTCCTGACGATAGAAATAATCAAGCAGATACTGTTGTCGGTTACAGATCTGTTTGAGAATGGCAAGCCCCAAACCTGTACCTTCAGAGGCATGGTCCTTATAAAACCGATCGAATATTTTATCAGGATCGAGTGCCGGATTATGGCCAGTGTTGGCAAATACAATTTTTTCTGCATCAAGGCTGATCTCAATTTTCCCTCCATCGTAGTTGTGCCTGATGACATTGCTAAATAAGTTGTTGATCAATATTTCCAGCAGTTGCCGGCTTGCAGATGTGGTTATTTCTGCTAACACCATATCGAGCGTTATATGCCGTTCAGAGATAAGCTCCTGAAAATAAACAGCCTTTTCTTCTATCAGTAATTTCAGGTTAATCTGTTCGTTATCCTGGATTAAATTGTTGTCGATTTTAACCAGAAGCAATAGCGACTGATTAAGCTTGGTCAAACGTGAAGTAGCCTTATATAGTTCAACCAGGGTTTCGCCATCTTCTTTGCCCAGAACATTTGATTGGAGCATATTATCAAGTTTCGAATTGATTACGGCTAACGGCGTCATCATCTCGTGCGATGCATTTTCGGTAAATAGCTTGATCTCATTATAATCAGATTTTACTTTTCCCGAAAGTTCCACCAATACGCTGTTAAGCTGCCTGAATTCTTCAACAGGCATATCAACTGGTTCATAAGGTTGGTCATGGTTGATATTAAATGCAGTAATATTCTTCAAAAGTTGCTCAAAAGGTGTCCAGATCTTTTTGAGCAAAATCCGGTTAACCATAAGAACCAGCGCAAAAAGTAACATAACAGGTATCAGGATAATCAAACAGATATTCCTGATCTGTTCCTGCCGTTCAAATTTCGATGCGATGACCAAAATCTGGTAAGGTTGCCCAATAAGTTCCAGTTCTGTTTTAAGATATCTTGCGCTCTCTGTACGGTGCTTCACCGGATTGTAAAATACAGTGTCTGCGTAACTGCTGGAAGGATAAGCTTTAGCTATTTTTTTATACTGAACAATCAGGTCCTCAAATTCGTGCGGCTGATAAAAGTTTCCCTTTTCAGAATATTCTTTTACTTCCATAATCTCCTCTACCAGGTCGTGGTCGATCTGTTGATCAAGATAGTAAGCGAGCATCTGGTAAAAAAGAAAGCCGATGAGCAGCAGCCCAAAAAGACTGATGATCATCAGGATCCGGTTATATCGTGTAAAGAGCTTCATGAGCTTATAAATTTATATCCAACTCCATACACTGATTGAAAATAATCTTTGCTTCCTCCATCAATCAGCTTTTTTCTAATGTTCTTGATGTGGGTGTAGATAAAATCAAAGCTATCTGCCATATCAGAATCATCGCCCCAGATATGCTCTACAGCGGCGGATTTCGAGATCACCTTACCTTTATTGGAAACAAAATAAAGCAACAGATCGAATTCTTTTTTTGTCATGTATACCACTTTGCCGTTCACAAGCACCTCCTTAGCATCAAGATCAATCCTGATCTCATTAAATTCGATATGGCGGTCGCCCTGCGCACTCTTTCTGCGCACCACTGCAAGGATTCGGGCATTAAGCTCAGAGAGGTGAAAGGGTTTGATCAGATAATCATCCGCGCCAAGGCTCAAGCCTTCTATTTTTTGATCAATGGAATTTCTTGCCGAAATAATAATCACCCCTTCAGCCCTGTTCACCCTTTTTAGGTAATTCAATATCTGAAGTCCTTCTCCGTCGGGAAGGGTTAGGTCCAGTAATACACAGTCGTACTCATACATGTCAAGCCGTTCAAGTGCCTGGGCATAGTTTAAAGCCATACTGCAGAGATTACCCTCAGCCATAAGGTATTGGGCTATGCTGCGCTGCAGGCCGGGCTCGTCTTCAATAATGAGGATCTTCATGATTAGCAAATATGTTATAAGATACTGAAGACATTTTGAAGTTTGAAAAAAACATCAAAAACAGCATGTATCTCCCGACAAATCTAAATGGTATTTCCTTTAGTCGATGCAATGAGTTATTCGGGGTGTAAGTACTTGTAGGGTATGCCAACCTGATTTGTTGACACAAAGATTTACGAGAATCGATCTTTGATAAAGACATAAAATACTTTATAATCAATACCCGGTATATCAACCTAAATTAGCCTAACTGTTCCATTTTCAAGAAAAAAACCACCACAAGCTGGTCTTTTGCCTGAATAAGCCTGCCCACTTTTTTTGGAGGGATCAGATTAAAATCTGAAAAATTGATTGCCTGTTGTCCAGTCAGCTCCATTAAGCCCTGTTTAACATTTACCTCATAACAGATTTCAAATCTCTTCAATATCCCTGAAAGGGTAATCTCAACATCACCTTTGACAAAATTACGCTGACCTACCGAAGGGATTTCTTTTAAAGAAAGGAATTTGATCTTAAGGGTTGGGAATTTACTCTGCTGCAGGGTTTTCAATAACTGTTTAGTCATCATTGTATTGCTACAATCAAAATCCTTTAACTCAAGGTTTAAAGCTCCGGAAAGCATTATATGATCTGTTTTATCCTTCGAAATCAGAATCGTATCGCTTTTTGGGTAACGCACGATTGCACAGGAAAACCTGTTAATATTAGTCCTTCCATTAACAGTCAACATACTGTTTCCAATCACTACCCATCGGGAAGTACTTTTGGTTTTATCAGCCGGCAACATGCTGGTTAGCAAAAAAAACAGGGCTGTGATCAGCGTTTTCATTTTATTTTTTTTTAAAGGCAGGAACAGATTGCTCCTGCCTAGAGGTTTATAGGCTAAAACCCCACAACAGCCTGAATCACATAACCTTTGAATTTTCCGCCGCTACGAAAATCTGTGAGTGGAAAATCTTTATACCTCTGGCTTACGTACTCGCCTTTTAACAATATATTTTTGGTCATAAACCAGCCTGCGGCAAAAGCAATACGGTCTATTTTTACATCACCGCTGTAAACGATTGCAGGAGTTGTTCCTGCCGCCGCTACATCTGCCATTGCAGCCTTAACCACATTATATTTTGCACCGATAAAGAAATTTTCTGTCTTGCCAAACCTATACACGGCATCTATGGCCATCTGCTCCGCTCCCCTGCTCTCAGTCTCAGTTTTTGATCTGCCTTTCGCGTTTTCATAAGTTACAAAAAGTTCCAGTCCCTGTAGTTTTATAAATCCGTTTAGCTGAAAGGCATTTACTTTTTTGGTAAAACCAGGATTAAAACGGCCTGAAAAAGCATTGGTGGTACTAACAGCACCGACTTTTTCCAATACCATAAAATAATTTGAACCCGTACGGTCGCCACCATATAGCGTCTGTCCACCCGAACTATTATTGCTGTAATAAGAAGCGGCCAAACGTACCCTCAAATCGCTGTTCAACTGTTTATCGAAACCACCCTTTATATAAACGGCTGGCGATTTATGCACGTTTGCATCCTGCGGGGTTGCGATCAGACTGTCGATGTTACCTTTGATCATCCCATTGGAAACGCCGATTAAACCAAACAGCGAATTTTTTCTCACTAAAACTTCTCCGCCTATCTCAGTGGTAAAGCCATCCATGATGTAATTTTCAATAAAAGGATTATAGATTGTTTGCCCTCCATCAGACCTACGAAAATGCTGATCGCCGTAATTGATTTCCATGTGTCCGATTTTGATAGTGGTTACCGACATGATATCATCCCAAATTTTACCCTTAAATGGCAACTTGTCAAACTGGATATATCCGCCCTTTACCCAGGTTTCGTTGTGGTGACGGGAAGAAAGATAGCTTGTGAGGTTAAGCCTGATCCCATCAGCGAGCTGTACGTCCATAAAAAGATTGGCATTTGCGGTATTGAAACCTGGCGTAATTTTATAGAGTCCACCCGATAGGTTTTCATGCTTCAGCCCTTGGAATGACTGGGTAAAGCCTGCACCAAACTGAACCTTTATTTTATTGAATATGGCATTACTATCTTTGGGTGCCTCAAACACATTGATACCAGATTTGTCATAAGGCCTCAGATTAGCAACCTGTGCATGCACCTTAATTCCATATAAACTTGCGATTGCAACGATAAGTACTGAAACCAGGGTAAATTTATTTTTCATGATCTTCTGTTTAATAGATGGGTTATTATTTTGCTGATGAAACTTTAGCATAATCGAATTCAAAATGGATAACGAGATTATTCCCTACTTTCATGGCACCCAGCATAAAACTTGGCGGTTCAATGCCATAATCAGTGAGCATCAAGTTTTCGCTGCCGTGACAACTGATTGAACCGTCGGCATTTACTAAAGCCATAACTTTCATCGAAAAACTCTGTGTTTTACCTGCAATGGTCAGTATCCCCGTAGTTTGAATCGAATACCGGTTTGCCTGCACCATAGTAGCTGTTGCAAAGTTGAGCCGATAGCTTATTTTAGGAAACTCAGTTGCGTTAAGTGTTTTATAGGTGCGCTCGTCCATACCAGATTTCCCGCTTTTGAGGCTCTTTATTGCCAGGGTAAACTTAAGGGCTGTTACATCTGTCATTTCACCAAGAGAATTGAAGTTAAAAGTACCCGTACTCTCGAACTGTTTGGATGTCATCGACCAATCGTGCACATTGGATGTACCTGTTACCTTTACTGAACTGCCACCTGATTGCATAAGCTGATAGGCCGTTTGTGCTACTGTTGCCAGCGGCGAGAAGATCAGCAATAGTAAGAAAGGTCTGATTTTTTTCTGGAATATTTGGATTGTTTTCATAGCAGGTTTATTAGATTTAACTGTTGGTCAAACCTACCCTGTTCTACATCCAATTTTTGTGAGGAGCGACAGAGGGAAAACTGATACTCATCACTTTTAAACAAATAAAAACACTGGAAATCAACAAGATAAAACAAAGGAATAGCATGATTCCAAGTTTATTCATATAGCCATGGCTAGTCACTTCGGCAAAAATGATTCTTAACCACTACGGGCTATAATTTGAATTTAAAATTTAATTCAAATCTTTATTTCATCGCATCTGCAACTAAGGAAAAGGTTGGGGAGTCGGTTATCAGATGTGTCTTCAAAACCATATAAAGCAAGATTATGGGGCAGGGTTCAGTTCCCTGGCTCTCCGCATCAAATGAAAGGAAGAATTAGCAATAATTCTTCCCTTTTTTTGTTTCCATAAAATCCAATCTTAATATACTCGTTTTGTCAGTCTGAGCATAGTCGAAGACCTTTTTTGATTAAACATTAATTGTTAACCATATAAAATATAATCTTGTATGGTAAAATCCTTCAACTCCGCTCATGATTAGTAAGCTGTTTTTCTCAATCAATTTAAATCTGCGGGAAAAAATCAAACGAAAGGTTCTCCCGCCGATCACACAGATTGCCGCAGATTTTAAAACACCGCCACACCTTTGCCAGTTTGAATATAACTGAACAGGCTTTTTTCAATTAAACTTTCCCAGGCGACTGAACATCCTCCATAACATTCGATGGCTGGCACAAGTCCCTGATGGGTGAAAGTTAACCTTGTTTTGTCTCCTTCAGGACTGATCTCAAATACGATTTTCGTATCTACCCACTCCTTTTTATCAGTCACAAAATTGATTTTGCTATCTGTTACCAGCCACACCACTTTTTTTCCGGGCAGCGATTCGATCACTTTTTGTTTAGAAAAATGAACGTCGCCCATTTGATAGGTAAATTCATCATTTACTTCTCTGGTGTCTCCCTTAATTTCTCCCTGCCACCATTCGTTAACCTGATTGATGTCATTAAATACTTCTTCCGCAGATTTATCAACCACAATTGAAGTGTTATAATCTTTTTGCTGTTCCATTTTATTTCAATAAACTGATCATTGTTTTCCCAATATTGCTGCACCTATTATTTATCTGGTAAACCCCATTTTTTAACAAGTTCTGCGTTAAGGCCGCCTTCTTTGCCATTGGGTTTTCCTGTTCCTGTTTCAATAAAATTTTTCAGGCTGCCTTGAATGTAGCCAGTCCATGCATCATGGCAAACTTTATAACACTCATATTCGGGTACCAAACCCTCGTGTGTAAATACAATTTTGGTTTGCTCGCCCTCCGGCATTAACTCAAAAATCAATTTTGTACCAATCCATTCCGTTTTATCTTTCACAAAATTGAACTGGTTATCTAATACGAGGTAAACGAGTTTTTGACCGGGAATTTTTTCGATAAGTTTCAGTTTGCACAAATGCACATCTTTATAATGGTAAAAGAAGGATTCGTTAAGCACATCGCTTTGGCCCTGAATTTCTTCCGACCACCAGCACCTGAAGTTTTGGATGGCCTTAAATGCTGTTTGGGGATCTTTGTTTACCACAATCTGCGTGGTGTAGTCTTTGTTGTTCATAATTGTTTTTTTTAGGTGAGTAGTTTCTGTTAATTCTTTTTGTTGGGCCGGCTTTCCTGTCGGGTTTTGGCAGCTGAACAGTGCTGTTAATACCAGCGGTGCAATCGTGACTTTTATTTTCATTTCTTTAGGTTTTTGAGGCATCAGCAAAAATCAATGAACATCTTTTTTAGCTGATATACAAAGTAATAGAGGATTTTATAATTTGTTAGGGTGTTAAATAGACAATTTAGTGGGTTGATTTGGACAACAGTATCACTTATCTTTGGGTAAATAAACAGCCATGAAAAACCTGACGATTATCGTACCCAATGGAGAAAATAATTTGAGTAGCATTACCGGAACCTACGAGATTTTCTCGAGGGCAAACCTGTACTGGAAAAACAATACAAAACAGGAGCTGTTCAACATCCAGCTGGCGGGGGTTTCAGAACAGGTAGATTTTAATGCGGGCCTGTTTTCGGTTAAGCCACATACTACGATTGCAGAAATTGCGAAAACCAACCTGATTATTGTACCCTCCCTCAACCACAATTACGAACTTGCGCTGAAAGAAAATGAAGCTTTGGTTACCTGGCTGCAGCAACAGCATCAACTTGGTGCTGAAATTGCGACCATCTGTACCGGTACGTTTCTCCTTGCAGCGTCCGGCTTGTTAGATGGAAAGCTTTGTTCTACACACTGGTCGGTTGCTGAAAATTTTCGCCTGATGTTCCCCCAAATCAATTTGCAAACGGACCACCTGATTACCGATGAAAGCGGAATTTATACCAATGGAGGGGCTTACTCCTTTTTAAACCTGATTTTGTACCTGATCGAAAAATACTACGACAGGCAAACTGCTATTTACTGCTCCAAAGTGTTCCAGATCGAGATCGACCGCAGCACGCAATCGGAGTTCACGATTTTTAATGGTCAGAAAAAACACGAAGATGAAATTGTGAAGCAGGCCCAAAACTACATCGAACACAATCTGGAAGAAAAAATCACGATTAGTGACCTTTCTTCAAAATTCAATGTTGGCCGCAGGAATTTCGACAGAAGGTTTATCAAAGCAACCGGGAACACTCCTATTGAATATGCGCAAAGGGTTAAAATCGAAACAGCAAAAAAAGCCTTCGAAACCAGCCGTAAAACAATAAACGAGGTAATGTATGAGGTGGGTTATGCAGATGTTAAAGCATTTCGTGAAGTGTTCAGGAAATATACGGGTTTATCCCCTTTAGATTACAGGGGGAAGTATAATAAAGATAGATGATTAATGTTCATTGGTCATTAGTCATTGGTTAATTGGTCATTGGTTAATTTAAAAGCATATCAATGCAGTAACCAGGCCCAAAACGGGAATATGGAAGGAATGTAACATGTTTTTTTTGATATAAAATGATTGCAGATATAACGGAAAAACCAAATAATCTATAGCAAAACTACCTTGATTTAATGGATGTGGTGATAATAAGGCTCAAACTAAAAAAAGAGCGCGATCACTTTTTAATCAACTCGCAACCGAACTCCTGAATGCTTTAAGGCTCATCCCCTTTTGCGATTTAAAAAACTTGTTTAAGTGGCTTTCATCAGTAAAACCGAGTTCAAAAGCAATTTCATTGATCCGCATATCGCTGAAACGTAAACGTGCCTCTATCAGTTTAATCCTTAAATTGGCAATATATTGCTGCAGAGTTTCGTTAGTCTGTTTTTTAAAATACTTACCAAAGTAGTTTTCCGAAATGCCGAATTCAATGCTTAGCTTTTCGGCCCTTAACTTCTCCGGACTATAAATATTGGCCTGTATGTAGTTTAAAAGCGCCAGCGTTTTTTGTTCCGAATCTTCCTTAATACTGGCAGGCAGGTATTTGGCAATATTACGGGCCACCAGTACAATCATCGTATCTACCATTTTGGTTATTAACTCTTTGTTGTAAAGATCGCGGTTAACGTATTCAGCAATCATGGCCTCTATAAGCGATTTAACCAATGGTTTATCCGAAAAATTTTTAAGGATACAACCCGGCTGGTGACTGGCATTTTGAAGAATATATTCTAATCTTTTCAAATCATCCGTGTGAAAATCCTTTGAGCGGAGGTACACATTTCCAAAGCGCAGAAAGAAAAATTCGGTAGTTGTTTCTATTTCAAATGAATGGCAATCTTCGGGCGTGATCAAAAACATGTGCCCTGCACGATAATCGAATTTATTGTTATTGATACATTGTTTGCCTGTACCGGAGAGGATATATATCAACTCAAAAAACAGGTGTTTATGCCCGTATTTTGGGCATTCATCCAACTTTTTGTATACAATCTCATAAGGTTCGTACAATGTTTCGCTAATCATCTCACATCAAATTAAAGCACAAATTTACCAATTAAAAGCAAATTTATACTGTTTTATAAAACTATATCGGTTTATATTTGCTATATAAAAAAAACAATATCTTTAATTAAAAAATTCATCAGCAATGAAAGCCATAGGATTTAAAAACTCACTCCCAATAAACGAAAACGAAAGTTTTATCGCATTTGAAACTCCTGTTCCGGAGCCAAAAGGACGCGACCTGCTCGTAAAAATAAAGGCCATCAGCGTAAATCCGGTTGATTATAAAATCCGCCAGAACAGCGCGAAAGACACTACACTGGAAACACCCAAAGTAATTGGCTGGGATGCCGTTGGAACAGTTGAAGCCGTTGGTGAGGGCGTTACCTTTTTTAAAGCCGGAGATGAAGTATATTATGCCGGTGATTTAACCCGAAGCGGCTCGAACGCCGAATACCAATTGATTGATGAACGTATAGTCGGTTTAAAACCCACATCATTAACTGACGCTGAAGCTGCAGCCATGCCATTAACCGCACTTACAGCCTGGGAATCACTTTACGACCGCATCCGCATCAACAATCAAAAAGATAAAGGAAAAAGCATCCTGATTATTGGTGGTGCAGGCGGTGTTGGTTCCATTGCCATACAGCTGGCGAAAAAAATAAGCGGCTTAAAAGTGATTACCACAGCCTCACGACCAGAAACAAAAGAATGGTGTAAAGCCATGGGAGCAGATGTGGTAGTGGATCATAAAAACCTGGTTGAAGAAGTACGTGCCGCAGGTTTTAAGGAAGTGGATTTTATACTCGATTTTGTAGACCTGAACAGCTATTGGGATGACCTGGTAGAACTGATTAAACCGCAGGGCCACATCGTATCGATAACTGGCTCAGCCACTCCTGTTGCCCTAAATAAATTAAAAAACAAGAGTGTTACCTTTTCATGGGAACTGATGTACACCCGCTCAATGTATCAAACTGAAGATATGGAACAGCAACATCATATTTTAAATGAACTGGCTAAGTTATTGGACAACGGCACACTTAAAACTACACTAAACCAAACCCTGAAGGGATTTACGGTAGAAAATTTAAAAGAAGCCCACCGTTTATTGGAAAGTGGTAAAACCATTGGTAAAGTAGTAATCGAATACTAGAAAAATCCTAGTCAAAAAAAGAGAGAAGCCGGTTAAGCTTCTCTCTTTTTTTATATCCTGTTTTTATTAAACTTTAGTCCTGTTTTCCGAACTTCTTTTTAACTGCGCATTAATGCGTTCCAAAACATCGTAAATATCGAAAGGTTTGCTGATGTAATCATCTGCAAATGCATCGATCGCTTTTTGTTCGCTATTGTTCTGTGCAGACATTACAATAATCGGGATGTGTTTGGTAAAAATGTCAGTTTTTAAATCTTCGCAGATTTCTGCTCCGTTTCCATCTGGTAACATTACATCTAACAAGAAAAGATCAGGCATTGCATCCTGGATATTTTTCTTCAGCTCTGCAAAAGATGAGGAAAGCTGTAATTCAAAACCCTCTTCCTTTAACAGGATTTCAATCACGTTTCTGATCTCCTGATCGTCTTCTAAAATGTGTATTCGTTTTTTTTCCATGTTCAAATTATATGTTTGGGATGTACCGTTCGCGTGGAATGCGCTACACGATAGTAACAGTAACACCCAAGCCCTCTAAATGTTTTACAATTTGTTCAGAAATTCCTTTATCAGTGATAATATGGTCAATTTCTTCTAATCCGCATATCTTTCCGAAGCCTCTTTTTCCAAATTTGGTCGAGTCGGCCAGTACAATTGTCTTTTGTGAAGCGCCAATCATTTTACGGTTTAAATGTGCCTCCATGGCATTTGTGGTGGTTAATCCGAAATCAAGATCAATCCCATCTACCCCTAAAAACAACTTATTAAAATAAAAATCCTGTAAAACCTGTTCCGCATAAGCGCCCATTACAGATGAGGAACTTTTTCTAAGCAAACCGCCCAATTGTATCACTTCAATACTCGGCTCACGCATCAATTCCAAAGCCACATTTAATGCAGAAGTAACCACGGTTAAGTTTGTTGCTGGTGCAATGTTCTTTGCAAAATAAAGCACTGTAGTACCCGATGCAATCACAATAGAATCATTATCGTTCAGCAATGCGGCAGCAGCCATCCCGATTTTGTTCTTCTCGGTAGATTGTATTTTCTCTTTCTCATTAACCGGACGGTCTACCGTATACGGATTATTTACAGTAGCCCCACCATGGGTCCTAAACAAAAGGCTTTTATCTTCAAGTAGTTTTAAGTCCTTTCTTATTGTTACCGACGACACTTTCAGTTCCTTACATAAATCCACTACGTTGATGTACTGATCACGTTGCAGGCGACTTAAAATAAACTGGTGCCTCTCAGCCAAATTCATCATAATATATCTAATTTGCAGGCTGCAAATTAGCAATAAAAACATTCTTTAAAATATTTTGAACAAATAATTAATAAATTTTTAACAGAGATATTATATTATTCCGATTATGATTTCGTATAATTGCGTATTGTTTCGTTTTATTACTTTTAAACATAAAAATGAAAAGATTACATCAGCCGCTCATTGCAGAAAACATAAATTGGGACCTGATCATCATTGGTGGCGGGGCAACGGGCTTAGGCACAGCACTTGATGCGGCCAGTCGGGGTTATAAAACTTTACTGGTTGAGCAGGCTGATTATGCAAAAGGAACATCAAGCCGGAGCACAAAACTGGTGCACGGAGGCGTACGCTACCTGGCCCAGGGAGATATTGGCCTTGTGAGACACGCCCTTAAAGAACGTGGATTATTACAACAGAACGCTAAACACCTGGTACATAAAGAAGCGTTCCTCATCCCCTGCTACGATTGGTTTTCCATTATTAAATATTTAACCGGACTTACCCTGTACGATTGGCTGGCAGGAAAATACAGTTTCGGAAAATCTAAATATTTCTCTAAGGCAGAAACACTGGCCATGATGCCGGGCATTAAAGCAAAAGGTTTAAAAGGCAGCATCAGGTATTATGACGGAAAGTTTGATGATGCCCGTTTAGCCATCAATATCGCTCAAACCGCTATCGAAAAAGGTGCTTCATTATTAAGTTATACCAAAGTAACTGGTTTATTAAAAGATGGCGAAATCGTTACAGGGATCGAAACAGAAGATTCAATAACAGGTTTAAAAGCCCAGTTTAAAGGCAAAGTAGTGATTAATGCAACGGGTGTGTTTGTAGATGACATCCTGCACATGAACAATCCCGATTCGAAAAAGATGGTTCGCCCTAGTCAGGGTGTACATGTAGTATTGGAAAAAAGCTTTTTAAACAGCGAATCGGCTTTAATGATCCCTAAAACTTCTGATGGGCGTGTATTATTTGCGGTTCCCTGGCACGAACATTTATTGGTAGGCACCACCGATACCCCATTAGATGAACACAGCCTCGAACCCAGGGCTTTGAAAGAAGAAGTTGATTTTATTATGGGTACTGCGGCAACTTATTTTAACCGCAAACCTTTAGAAAAAGATATATTAAGTGTGTTCTCTGGTTTACGGCCATTGGCAGCACCAACAAGTGGTGATGGAAACAGTACAAAAGAAATCAGCAGGGATCATAAACTGATTGTTTCGGCAAAGGGATTAATCACCATAACCGGTGGAAAATGGACCACTTATCGCCGCATGGCTGAAGAAACCGTTAATTTGGCCATTACGCAGGCCGGTTTAGAACCGAAAGCATGCGTAACCGAAAATCTCAGCATCCATGGCAGCCAAATGATCGAAGAAGATCATCATTTATCGATATATGGATCAGACCGTGATAAAATCGAGGCTTTAATCAAACAAAATCCTAGCCTTGGGCAGCAGCTACATCCATCCTTCCCTTTTACCGAAGCAGAAGTAGTCTGGTCTGCAAGGAATGAAATGGCCGAAACTGTAGAAGATATTTTAAGCAGAAGGCTGAGGATATTATTTATTGATGCCCAGGCTGCAAAAGATATGGCACCGAGGGTAGCCTTGCTTCTGGCCAAAGAATTATCGGCAGGTGAAAACTGGGAAACCGAACAGATTGAAACTTTTAATAAATTAGCCGATGGTTACCTTTATCATTAACCTATAAAATAACCGTTAAAGCATAGTCCGCTAACCAAATTCTTAATTATGAGCAAATACATCTTGTCTATCGATCAGGGAACCACAAGTTCGAGAGCCATTATTTTTAACCACGATGGTGAAATTGTTGCCATTGCGCAAAAAGAATTCACGCAGATTTATCCAAAAGCTGGATGGGTGGAACATGATCCGATGGAAATCTGGTCTACACAGCTGGCCGTGGTTACCGAAGTAATTGTGAAAGCCAGTCTTACCGTAAACGATATTTCTGCTATTGGCATTACCAATCAGCGCGAAACCACAGTGGTTTGGGATAAAGAAACCGGCCTCCCCATCCACAATGCCATTGTTTGGCAAGACAGGCGTACCTCTGCCTATTGCGACGAAATTAAAGCCAAAGGTTTAGCAGATAAAATCCAGGAGAAAACAGGCCTTATCATCGATTCTTATTTCTCCGCCACCAAAGCCAGGTGGATTTTAGAAAATGTAGAAGGTGCACGGGAAAAGGCTGAAGCCGGAAAACTGGCCTTTGGCACCATAGATACCTGGTTGATCTGGAAACTGACAGCAGGCGAAAAACATGTTACCGATGTAACCAACGCCTCGCGCACCATGCTTTATAATATCCATACCCTTAACTGGGATGAAGAACTGCTCGAATTATTTTCTATTCCAAAAGAAATGCTGCCCGAGGTGAAATCCTCAAGTGAAGTTTATGGCGAAACTGCAGGAAGAATACTGGCGGCTAAAATTCCAATAGCGGGCATTGCCGGCGATCAGCAATCGGCACTTTTCGGTCAGATGTGTACCGAAATCGGCATGGTAAAAAATACCTATGGCACAGGCTGTTTCATGCTGATGAATATTGGGGAAAAGCCCAAAATTTCTGCCAACAACCTCTTAACCACCATCGCCTGGCAGATTAACGGCCAGGTAAATTATGCGCTTGAAGGCAGTATTTTTATAGGTGGTGCGGTTGTACAATGGCTTAGGGACGAAATGGGCTTTATTTCAAGGTCTGCTGATGTAGAAACCCTCGCTAAAAAAGTAAAAGATACTGATGGTGTATACGTTGTACCCGCTTTCGCAGGCTTAGGCGCCCCACACTGGGACCAGCATGCACGCGGAACGATAACCGGATTAACACGCGGGACCAACAAATCGCATATTGCAAGGGCGGCTTTAGAAAGTATTGCTTACCAAACCATGGATGTATTAAAGGCTATGGAAGCTGATGCAGGCGTAAATATTACCGAACTCCGGGTGGATGGCGGCGCTACCGCCAACGATTTATTAATGCAGTTTCAGGCAGATCTTTTAAACTGTGAAGTCATCAGACCGGAAGTAACAGAGGTTACGGCTATTGGAGCTGCTTATCTGGCTGGTTTGGCTACGGGTTTCTGGGACAGTATCGATCAGATCCGCGACCAGTGGAAGATTAACAGAACCTTTACCGCTGAAGAAGGCATAGACAATACTGAAAGGATAAAGGGCTGGAACAGGGCGGTAAAAGCGGCCAGGGTAAATGCAGAAGATTAATTAGGAAATTAATAAGATTTTAATTGTTATGAACATATATCTCGCAGAATTTATTGGTACCGCGCTAATGATGCTCTTAGGAAATGGTGTGGTAGCGAATGTAGTGTTAAAGGGTACAAAAGGCAATAACAGTGGTTGGATTGTCATTACAACCGCCTGGGCACTTGCCGTTTTCGTAGGCGTAGTGGTGGCCGGACCATACAGTGGCGCACATTTAAACCCCATTGTAACGTTAGGTTTGGCTATTGGAAAAGGCTTTAGCTGGACCTTGGTACCCTATTATATCCTCGCACAACTGGCTGGCGCAATGACGGGTTCTTTTTTGGTCTGGATTATTTACAAAGATCATTTCGATGCAACGGACGATGCAGGTTTAAAAGCGGCGCCTTTTGCTACGTCGCCAGCCATTAGAAATAAATTATCAAATCTCGCTTCAGAAATTATTGGGACTTTCGTACTCATCTTTGTGATTTTTCACTTTACAGACGCCAGTATGGGAACAAAAGAAACAGTAATGCCTATTGGCTTAGGCTCGATGGGTGCTATTCCAGTAGCCTTTTTAGTATGGGTAATTGGTTTGGCTTTGGGCGGAACAACAGGATATGCCATCAACCCGGCAAGGGATTTAGGCCCCAGGATTGTTCACTCATTAATCCCGATGAAAGGCAAAGGTAGCAGCGATTGGGGGTATGCATGGGTACCTATTGTTGGCCCGATTATCGGATCGGTACTGGCCGCTGTGGTATTTTTGTTAATTAGTAAGTAAAAATCAGACCTCGCAGGTTTCCAAAATCGCGTAGCCCTCAATGAGGTAGCTAAACACATATACCCCGAATTATACCTGCGAGGTCTGGCTAAAGATAATAATGAAGCCAACCAATACTTAAATGTACTCAGGTGACATAGGTGGTCCATATTATTTTGAAAATCAGGGTTTGGTACATTTTGGGAATAACAGTCCTGCTTTTCATTACAAGTCCGCGCTCGTTCCTCACTTACGGGCTTTTCATTTCAATCAGGTTTATAAACAATGGACTGTTTTAACCAATTTGCATAATCGTTCTCGTACTTAAACACTTAACCAATTTATACGATTAACCAGTTAACCCATAGAAACAATTAACCTCACTCATGTGTTAACCTAATATAAATTTAACCTAATTTTTTAATTATGACGATCCAACTGAACACCGACAAAAATTTAACCATACACCAGGAGTACGACGAAAAAATCCAAACCCAATTAAGCGAAGGTTTGAGCAGATATAGTGATTTAATTACACGCCTGGAAGTTCATTTATCTGATGAGAATGGCAGCAAAGATGGCTTAGATGATAAAAGATGTTTATTAGAAGCCAGGATTACCGGCAAAGAACCTATTGCGGTTTCTAACCTTGGAAATACTTATGATTTGGCCATCACTGGTGCATTGACCAAATTAAAAAGTACACTTGAAAAAGTGGCTGGGAAAATGAAAAGTCATTAAAGCATACTACTAGATGCTGAAACAATTTCAGCATAACGATAACAAAAAGCAATCTGATCAGGTTGCTTTTTTATTTTTAAAACGATGTTGGCCTTCTATCTTTAATATAGAATTGCGAATAACATTTTCCATTTACAAATTCAAATTTTGTATTTGAAACAGCTTGTATAAGCAGCTCATTGCCATCTTTATTCATTGTAGTAATATGAATATCCCCATAATTGCAAATTGAGCCGATGATGTTTTGAGATTCATTAATAAAATGAACATATTGTATAAATCCATTAACTGCTGTCAGGTCGGTAAGGTATTTAACAAATTCAACCATATCATCTGCACCAACGGCTAAACCACCAGAAAATGTTTTCTTAATACCCTGATTAGCAAAATACTCCATTCCTTTTTTAAAATTCTTATATTTCCCTTCGCGAAACCTCCATGCCAACTTTTCATCACCAAGGAAAATCAAACTACCTGATTTTAAACCAGCACAGAGATCTGAAAGTTGTTTTCCTAAATTATTTAGGAGCTTTTTGTAGCTTTTCGATTTCAGTATTAAAATATAACTTGAAAAAGTATCTGGATAGAAATAATCATAATCTTCTATATCCTCATTATATGTTCTAAGCGGAAATATTGGATACTTTGCAAGGCATTTTTTCCTTTTGATCTGTTTAATCATAATGCCTTGGGCAACATCAATAAAAAGGATAATGCTTTTGTATAATCCAATTCTTCATATTCTAAACCTAAAACCCTTAAGTTTTGATAATAGGTTTGATGATTTTCATAATACATCCTCTCTGATTGAACAAACCACGCCTTATCACCTAGTTTTTCAGATAGAAACCATTTTTCCAACAATCTACCTGTGCGGCCGTTTCCATCATTAAAAGGATGGATTTTCACAAATACCAAATGGATCATGGAAGCAAAAAAGAAGATTTCTTTAATATTTAATCTTGCCTTTAATAATAAAGTTAAATCGTGGTGTAATTTTCCCATTTCTTCGGCAAGTTTTATTGGAGATACGGCTACATATTCTATACGCCCATCAGGGGTAGAAACATACATATTGTGGTTTCTAAACTTCCCTTGATAATTTTTGGCCACAATGTGTTTACTCAATAATTGATGGGCCTTCGCAATATTGTCGGTTTTAATCTGATTAACTTTGGCAAAATCGTATGCGGAATATAAATCGTCGATTTTTTTTGTGTAATCAGGTAAAAACTCAATACCAAACCTTTTATGTTTGATATAAGAATCAAGTTCTATATCCTCGCCCTCTATTTTGCTTGAATAAACTGATGCTACTGATGTGTAAAAACTAAATTCATTTGTAGATAATTCTGCATCCTGTAATTGATCCCATTTCTCCTGTAAATCATCATTAACCTGCGAAGAATAGGGTGCCAACAAATCAACAGGAATAATCTCTAATTCATCTAACATTAAAAATGGATTTTAGGCTAATTTAGGATTTGATTCTGTAAAAAGCGATTCTATTTTACAACTGCTCAATATACCCTAAAAACAAATTCAATGCCTTTTTACGGTCGTCAGTTACATCAAACTGAAGTTTATGATACAAATAGTCTTCCAGATCGAAATTTGGCGATGCTAGTAACTCCTCTAATACTTCCTTTCTATGATCCAGGCCAAATTTTAAAGCCGTATTAAATTCGGTCTTAAATTCCTGCGGGATTTCTTTATTAGCCACCCAGGCTGCGTACATAAATGGCAAACCGGTAAAGTTTTTCCACTCCTCACCCATATCATAAGCATAAGCAAAATCATCCTTTTTACCAAAAGTCCTGTCTCCTATTAAAACAAAAGCATCTGTTTTTGCAGTGGGATCGGTAGTAAACTCCACTTCTTTTTTCCAATAGAATTTCAATAATACTCTGGCTAAATTATTAGAGGTGCGTGAATGGGCATCAAGCCTTACCGTTTTAATTTCGGCCGCCGGAACTTCACTAAAAATGAACACAGAATTTACACCACCATCGCTGCCGATGCAGTAATCTGCTACGATGTTAGCGTTGGGAACCAATGGAATTGCTGCAACAGGTATTAACCCGATATCAGCCTGACCGTTAATTACTTTGGCTGCGCAATCTGAAGGGATATCTAAACTTAAATCAATCTTATTTATAATGTCCGAATGTTCTAATCCGTATATAAAAGCTTTGGTGTTGGTGTAAGCAACAGCCGATATTTTAATCTTATTCAAGGTGTTATATTTTGCGCTTCGCGTTTGGCGATAAGCGTATTATTCAATTACTAAACCGTCTAAATGGACGGCACTGTTAAATTCGAGAACAGTAAATTTCCCGTTTTCGAAACCCATTTTATATAGCACGGTATTCTGATGTGGGAATTCGGTCATTTCACTCAGTGGTTTTCCTAATAACAAACATAGGAAAACACGCATTGCCCTGCCGTGCATACAAAGCAGCACAGTTTTTTCTTCTGGCCGCGTCATTAAAACTTCCATGGGTTGTTTTAAACGTTCATAAACATCCTGTACGCTTTCACCACCATCAAAATGAGCGGTATAATCGCCATTCTCCCAGCTCTGTAACATCTCACGGAAAGCATCACGCGCATCTTCGGTATTCGGTTTTCCTTCCCAAACACCCCAGGCCAACTCATCTAAGCCCGAAAGTTTTTCCCAAGGCAATTCCGAATCAATAAACTTCTGAACCGTTTGCCAGGTACGTTTTAAATCAGAAGTGTATATCTTATCAAAAGGAATGTCTTTATAAGTTTGATAAAACGCCTCCGCTTGTGCCCTGCCTAAATCATTTAAGTCAGAATTTATACCTCTGCCCTGTACTATGCCTTTTCTGTTAAGTTCCGTTTCGCCGTGGCGTATGATGTATATTTCCTTCATCTAATTAATTATTGAATGAGAGATTTTTGAGTGATTGAATGTTAAATTTAACGCTCAATATCCTCATTCACTCATTCGGTCATTCTCTAATTCAATCCTTAATTCACCACTGGTAATTTATAATATTGCGGTTTCTTCTCTTCTTCGAAAACTACACCTTCAAAATCGGTAACCACATTATATAGTGTATCGCGTTCTATTGCTTTTCTACCAACCTGTTTAATCAGATTAACCAGCTCTTTAGTGCTCATTGCAGGCGTCTGTTCTTCTGCACCAGCCATTGAATATATTTTTGTGGTATCATCCAAAGTACCGTCGATATCATCCACACCATAATTTAAAGATAACTGAGCGGTTTCGCGACTGATCATTGCCCAATAAGCTTTAATGTGATCGAAGTTATCCATGTAAATACGGGCAATGGCATAATTTCTTAAATCTTCAATTACTGAAGTTTCAGGCACATTGCTCATCTGATTATGCTGATTTCTGAATTTTAAGGGAATAAAAGTTTGGAAACCACCGGTACGGTCCTGCAGTTCACGAAGTTTCTCCATGTGATCTATGCGGTGCCAATATTTTTCAATATGCCCGTAAAGCATGGTCGCATTACTACGCATACCTAATTTGTGCCATTCTTCATGTATATCCAACCACTGCTGACCAGTACATTTATCTTTAGCAATCTGCTCCCTGATTTCTGGATGGAAAATCTCCGCTCCACCACCTGGTATTGATTCCAACCCGGCTTCTTTCATTAAACGCATACCTGTTGCGTAATCGATTTTAGCTTTTTTGAAAATATAGTGATACTCTACAGGTGTTAATGCTTTTACATGCAAATCAGGGCGATGTTGTTTAATCGCGGTAAACAATGCGGAATAAAATGCCACATCGTATTGTGGAAGCACGCCTCCAACGATATGCACTTCCGTTACCGGTTCTCCATCGTATTTTTTAACAATATCGAGCATTTGCTCCATGGTTAAAGCCCAGCCTTCTTCTTTTTGTTTGATTAAACGCGAATACGAGCAGAATTTGCAGTCGTAAACACAAAGATTGGTTGGTTCTAAATGGAAATTGCGATTAAAATAAGTTTTATCGCCGTGTTTTTTCTCACGGATGTAATTTGCGAGAACCCCCAGATAACCTAGTTCGGCATGTTCGTAAAGATGCACACCTTCATCAAATGTAATGCGCTCTCCGTGAAGAACTTTGTGTGCTATGTTTTGTAATTCAGTTGATAAATTGGTATCAGCTAATATTTTTTCAACTTGCTCAGTTGTATTCATTCCTGATTTATTTTGAACAAAAATACAATAATGAGGCGATTTGAAAATCATTTTCTTGTAACAAACAAAGATTAGTAGAATAGTTAATTGGTTCATTAGTCATTGGTGAGGCTCCCGCACCTAGCAATCAACCGAACAAATGGTTAATGATCATCAAACAAAAAAGCACCTCTTTGCAGAAGTGCTTTATATGTTTTTCACAGGTTGATATTTTTTATCTCACTATCTTGCTGCAGGCACAAACGTTAAAACGATGTTTGCAGTTTTGCCACCGAATTCGATAGGTGATTTTAAAATCATCTGTGTGCTTGAAAGATCAGTTAGTACTAAACGGTAACCTTCTGTTACGTTTTTAGCTTTATCACCTTCATAGATTTTTTTAAACTGGAAAGTCTGATCTTTAGGCGCAGCTGACCAGAAAATAGTCTGCATTACCGAACCACAAGCGCTTGATGCTGGTAAAGTGTAAGAACCATTACCGCTATTGGTTAAGTTCCATGTACTGCCTTGAAAACATTTGTAAGATTTTTCGCCAAATAAGCCTTGTACGGCGCCATCAGGTAAACCTTCTAAAGCTACATTACTTACTACCCAGTCGCGAACAACTGTACCTCTGCTACCCGTAACACCAGCAGTTACCCTTTTTGCGGTATTACAACTTTGTAACATTACTAAAGTAGAACATGCTATTGCGATAGCTATAAATAATCTTTTCATTTTTTGTTTAATTAAATTTCGACAAACTTGTTACATAAATCTTGCCAAAACCATAACGAACCTTAAATTAGCGGCAAATTATTAAATTGCATCCTAAAATTATTTCGTTTAACACCCATAATCATGAAACCCGAAACCCTTGCTATTCACGCCTCTAATCTTATAAAAACAGCCACAGGTGATGTTACGCCACCACTTAATCTGAGCACAACTTTTTTTCGGGGCGAAGATGGAGGTTACCCGGGTGGGCACATGTATAGCAGGGTAAGTAATCCAAACCGGTCTGCTTTAGAAAACACTGTAGCCAAATTAGAATATGGTGAAGATGCAGCGGCCTTTTCATCAGGCAATACCTGTGGGTTGGCTATGTTCCAGGCATTAAGACCTGGTAGCCATATTATTGCACCTGACGACATGTACTGGGGGATAAAAAAACAATTGCTTACCATTTTTAACGAAAGTCTAGCGTTCGATTTTGTCGATCAAACCGATTTAAAACTGATAGAGAACAGTATTAAACCGAATACGCAGTTAATCTGGATTGAAACGCCCTCAAACCCTTTGCTTAAGGTTACAGATATTGAAGAAATTGCCAAAATTGCTAAAGCTAAAAATATCACTTTGGTTTGCGACAGCACCTTTGCTTCTCCGATTTTACAGAATCCGATTTTATTAGGCGCTGATATGGTAATGCACAGCAGTACCAAATATTTAGGTGGTCATAGTGATGTACTTGGTGGGATTTTAATTACGGCCAAAAAAGATGAATTATGGGATCGCATCAAAAATATACAGCAAACCGGCGGCGCGGTGCCCTCCCCTTTCGATTGCTTTTTATTAACCCGTAGCATTAAAACCCTGGCCTACCGCATGAAAGGCCATTGCGAAAACGGAAAAAAAGTAGCCGACTATTTAAACGGACATCCTAATGTAGAAGCTGTATTTTATCCCGGGTTGGAAAGTCACCCACAGCATTCAATTGCCAAAAAACAGATGAAAGATTTTAGCGGAATGATGTCGTTTTTAGTTAAGGGCGACGTAGAAGCCGCTCATAAAGTGGTAAATAAAGTTCAACTATTTGCACAGGCAACGAGTTTAGGTGGTGTAGAGAGTTTAATTGAACACCGTTATTCGGTTGAAGGGCCTGATAGCAAAACACCTAAAAATTTGCTCCGCATTTCAGTAGGATTAGAGCATGTAGATGATATTATTGCCGATTTAGCACAAGCACTGCGATAATTTAATTAGACCTCGCAGTTTTTAAAAGCCTGCGAGGTCTTAAAACTTACTTAGGATTACAAACTGTAGTCAACTTTAACGAATAATTTGCCTCCAATGGCTCATTGGTCTGTGCCAAACGTTGCGATCCTGTATTGGCGGGACAAGCAATATCTCCTGCAGCATCATAAATAAGTTTTGTTCCATTGGCCAACAATTCTTTTGGCACATAAACCTGAACTTTGGTAATCGAATATCCTGAAGGAAAATAACGTAAATAATAGCCGTCAGGATGTTTCGTCCAGATACCACTTGGTACATCGCTCCTTGGTGGCGCCATGCCAGCAACAATGGCATATTTTTCCATGTCGGCGTAAGTATAATTGCCTGAAGCTACCAATTGGCGAATATTATTCTCTGCCTCGAAAACTGCCCTCACGCCTGATGGCAATTGATCTTTAGCTTTTTCCATCACATCAAAAGGCAAAATACCCAGGGCACCACCTTCTAATTGTGTAAGTTGTTTAGCTGTTAATAGTTTAATGGCAGTTACTTTAACCTGTCCGTTATAATCGGCAAATTTTGTTCTGGCAATAATGGTCCAGAGTAGCGCTTGTATGTCGTGCTGTTCTACTTCAGGATGTTTTTCGGCACTCTTTAAAATAGAAACCACAATTTCTTCTTTTGGGCCTAAAACCGGGGCAAACATGTAACCATCTCCTTTTGATGGCGCAAAAGTTCCGGCCTTTAAACAATAACTTTTATTGGTCATTTCGTACAATCCTTCGCAGAGCACGAAACCACCTTCAGGGTTTTTAGGCAATAAATATAAAGGCTGAGCTTTTAATTTTAAAGAAGTAACAAAGTCGGGCATTTTTTCGCCTTCCCTGTTTACATCTTCAAAACTGGTGGTAATGGCAGCAGGCTGTTTTAAAAACTTATCTACGCCTAAAGCTTTAGCACCCTGGGCCGTACCCACTTTTAGTAATTTGTCTTTTAAACCTCCAAATTGAGCGTTTACATTGTTTAAGCCTGCTACTATAAATAATAGCCCTAAACATAGGGATTTTGTGTTTTTCATGAAGTTACGATTTAGATAGGATGCACAAACTTAGAATATTAAGCGTTAATTTTATATTAAAAGTTTTTAACGATAAACCTAAGATAAAAATAAGAAGTTCATTAACAGGAAGTTAATTTAAAATCAAAATTTTATTTTGTGGATTAAAATTAAATTCAGACATTTGAAATATTATTTGGCAGAAAGCTAAATAAAAGTCAATCTTCACGGGTTGATTTATAAAGAAGTGGCGAGAGACTGGCTCGATGACCCACTGGCAACCCTCAGAAAGAGAAGGTGCCAATTCCTGACCGGATAACAAGGTGTTATTCGGAGATATAAATTAGAACTGATGAAAACATTAAATCTTCAATCGCCAAGCGAGCCCAGTGCAAAACCGAAAAAAGTAGAACAATTTTATATTTCTTTTATTTGTTGCGATATGCGTGCGGTTACTTGTATGTGCTGTTGCATACAGTAATTTAAAAATCTTCCTTTTTTGTTTCTTTCAAATTGGAAGGTCCCGAGAAATCGGGATACGCCCTGCCAGGTTTTAGGATCAGCCTAAACCAACATATCTAATCGTTCAACAAATAAAATAGCAATCATGTCAACATCATATAAATTTGAAACTTTACAATTACACGCTGGTCAGGAAATAGATCCAACAACAGGCTCAAGGGCCGTTCCAATTTACCAAACTACCTCTTATGGATTTAACAGCGCCGAACATGGTGCTAACCTATTTGCCTTAAAAGAGTTTGGGAATATCTATACCAGGATCATGAATCCTACCAATGATGTTTTCGAAAAACGAATTGCAGCTTTAGAAGGTGGCGTAGCGGCTTTAGCTGTTGCATCAGGACAGGCTGCTCAATTTATTGCCTTAAATAATATCTTAGAAGCAGGCGACAGCATTGTTTCTTCCACTCACATTTATGGCGGAACCTATAACCAGTTTAAAGTAGCTTTTAAACGCTTGGGTATCCATGTTGATTTCGCAAATCCAGACGTGCCTGAGGAATTTGAAGCTAAAATAACCGATAAAACCAAAGCAATCTACCTGGAAACCATTGGCAACCCGGCATTTAGCGTTCCTGATTTTGAGAAAATTGCTGCAATTGCTAAAAAATATGATCTTCCATTAGTGGTCGACAATACTTTCGGAGCAGGAGGGTATTTGTTTAAACCATTGGAGCACGGCGCTAATATTGTGGTAGAATCGGCAACCAAATGGATTGGCGGGCATGGAATAAGTATTGGTGGCGTTATTGTTGACGGTGGAAACTACAATTGGGGCAATGGAAAATTCCCTCAGTTCTCTGAGCCATCAGAAGGATACCATGGTTTGGTTTTCAGTGATGTTTTTGGTATTGGCGGGCCATTTGGCAATATTCAGTTTATCATCAGGGCGCGTGTAGAAGGACTAAGAGATTTAGGACCTGCCCTATCACCTTTCAATTCGTTTCTTTTATTACAGGGATTGGAAACCTTATCGCTCCGCGTACAACGCCACGTAGATAATGCCTTAGAACTGGCCACCTGGTTAGAAAACCATCCGCTGGTTAAAGAAGTGCAATATCCTGGCCTGGCAAGCAGTAAATACAATAATCTGGCTAAAAAATATTTAAGCAATGGTTTTGGCGCTGTTTTATCTTTCGAATTAAAAGGCAGCAAAGAAAATGCTACGCAGGTAATTGATAACTTAAAACTGGTTTCGCACCTGGCCAATGTAGGCGATGCTAAAACATTGATTATTCAGCCTTCCGCAACTACACATCAGCAATTAAGCGATGATGAGCAACTGGCCGCAGGTGTAAAACCGAATGCATTAAGGGTTTCGGTTGGTATTGAGCATATCGATGATATTAAAGCCGATTTCGAACAGGCATTTGCAGCCATTAATGCGCAGGTTCCTTCTGAAAGTTTATTAGCCTAGATTCTGCCCCGTTAAGGGCTTTTTAACAACAACAACATTACAAAATGCACAACAGTAAAAAAGATAATGTAAAATCTACTTCGGGAAATTTTGCGTCAACATATAGTTATAATAAACAGTTTAAATTAGAAAGCGGAAAAAAAATCCGCAACCTTCAGATTGCCTATCAAACTTATGGTAAATTAAATGCCAATAAAGATAATGTAATCTGGGTTTGCCATGCGCTTACAGCTAATGCGGATGTCTTTGAATGGTGGGAAGGTTTATTCGGTGAAAATGCCTTGTTCAATCCAGAGGAGCATTATATAGTTTGTGCAAATGTTTTGGGCTCTCATTATGGAAGTACAAGTCCGCTGAATACCAATCCGGTAAATGGCCTGCCTTATTACCTTTCGTTTCCGCAGTTTACCATACGCGATATGGTTTCGGCACACCAGTTATTAGCTACTCATTTGGGCATCGATTATATAAAACTGTTAATTGGTGGTTCATTGGGCGGACAGCAAGCTGTTGAGTGGAGCATTTCGGAACCCAATAAAATCGAAAACCTGATTTTAATTGCGACTAATGCAGCCCATTCTCCATGGGGTATCGCTTTTAACGAAAGTCAGCGTTTGGCCATTACTACCGACAGAACTTTTTACGCAAACCAACCCAATGGTGGCAGCAAGGGCTTAAAAACGGCACGTAGCATTGCACTATTAAGTTACAGAACCTATAGCGCTTATGGAAGTACCCAGGTAGAAAGTGTAAATGATAAAACCGATAATTTCCGTTCTTCTTCTTACCAGAATTACCAGGGAGAAAAGCTGATTAACCGTTTTAATGCGTATAGCTATTATTATTTAACAAAAGCAATGGATAGCCACAATGTGGGCCGTAACCGAAAAAGCATTGCTGATGCTTTAAAACTGATCACCGCAAATACCTTGGTAATCGGTATTGAAAACGATGTTTTGTTTCCACTATCAGAACAAAAGTATTTAGCTGATCATATTACCGGGGCAGAATTTACCGCTTTACATTCTGATTATGGTCATGATGGTTTTCTGATTGAAACAGATGCCCTGACCAATGTAATCGGAAATTTCATCAAGGAAAGTAGGGATAAAAAGATCATCAAATTGCAGCATACTGCCTAGAGAGGTTGAGGGTATAAAGGCGGAAGGTAAGGAATTGGATGTCTAAACAAAATTTAAAACAAATTACAAAAATAAGAACAGTTAGTATCGGTGCAATCCTCCTATCTGTGTAATCACAAAATAACAATGAGTAAGAATTTAAAAATCGGTTTATTTGGTTTCGGGGTTGTGGGACAAGGCTTATTGGATATTATCCAAAGTCAGAACCTGAACCTGGAGATTATCAAAATTGCGATAAAAGATCCAAGGAAGAAACGTACTTTAAACAAAGACCTTTTTACAACTGATCGTGACGAAATATTAAATAATACGGAGATCAATACCATTGTAGAATTGATCAATGATGCTGATGCTGCATACGAAATTGTAACTACAGCCTTAAAAAATGGGAAAAATGTAGTCTCGGCGAATAAAAAAATGATCGCGACACATTTAAAGGAATTGGTTGATTTGCAGCAGGAACATGGCACTTCCCTTTTATACGAAGGCGCGGTTTGCGGCAGTATTCCAATTATCCGTAACCTGGAAGAGTATTACGACAATGAATTGTTCCATGCCCTGAGTGGTATTTTTAACGGATCATCTAATTATATCCTTTCGAAAATATTTAACGAAAACCAAAGTTACGATTCAGCATTAAAAGAGGCACAGGATTTAGGTTTTGCAGAAACCGACCCCATTTTGGATGTGGGAGGTTATGATCCGAAATACAAACTGGCTATTGCTACCGCGCATGCTTATGGTTTATTTGTAAATCCTGATGCTATTTTAAACATTGGTATACAGAACCTTTCTCAGCATGATATTAAATATGCCCGTGAGAAAAATTTTAAAATTAAGTTGGTACCTACAGCACGTAAAGTAAACACAAAAGACATTGTGACTTACGTATTGCCAAAACTGGTTGCTAAAGATGATTTTCTTTACAATGTAGAAAACGAGTATAATGCAGTTGCAGTTCAGGCGGCTTTTGCAGATAAACAGTTCTTTTATGGTAAAGGTGCCGGTGGTCACCCTACTGGTGCAGCTGTACTATCTGATATTGCGGCTTTACGTTACGATTACCGTTATGAGTATAAAAAATACCATTCAGAAAACGGGGTAAAACATACAGAAGAAATTCTTTTAGAAGTTTATTTGCGCTATGCAGATGAAGATCTGATTACTTTATTGGAATTTGATAACATCAGCGAGCGTTATGCGGCCAGTAGCTATAAATATGTGGTTGGAACCGTTAAGTTAGAAAGTTTGATTAAAAACCGTGATTTGCTTTTAGATCAATCTGTTTTTGTTGCCTATACCGGCAGGCAGATTTACAAACAAGAGCAATTGAGTGAAAATGTTTTTGCCGCAGAATTGGCAAGCCTATAATTTATTTTTTAAGGCTAATTTTTTTATTTGTTTTGTTGTTAAGTATAAAGGTCGGAGCGAGTCCGACCTTTTACCTTTATTTAAAATGTGCTAAAATCCTGTCTTTATCTTCGTTGGCCTTATCGTTTTTATGGTAAAGTTCAATAAATATGATTTTCTTTTCTTCTGCAAAATAGGCATAAATTAATCTCAGGCCTGTATTTACTCCTTTCCCTTTTAAACTATCGCAGGTTATTTTCTTAATTTTAATTATACATGTTGTAATGCCTAAATTATCTATCCGAAAACTAAAAGGATTCCGTTCATCAGGTTTTACCCTTAAAATGATTTTAATATCTTCTAAATCAGATGCAGGCTACGGTATCGCTTTAAAAGTTTTTTAAGGTCTTTATCAAATTCGTTTAATGAGTCAAATACCATAATCAATCATTTTCTTCCTCATCATAAACCCTTACCGAATAAGGCAATTCGCGATAAAAAGCTAAATTATAACTGATATCGTTGCCAATTTCGGTTACTTCCCAAGGCAAATCTTTATGTGAATAATCGCTTATAGCATTGGCAGACCAATCGCTCATCTGATCGATTACTTTATCAATTACATCCTTTTCGCTGGCTTTGAGCCTTGTTAAGTCTGCTTTTTCTAATGGTATAAATCGCTTTTGAGGAAAGCCTTTATAATCTGTTTTGATTTTTTCAAGCTGTTTAAGCTCAATCATCTGATCGATAATTACATCCAGTTTTTGAGGAACGGGGCCGTAAGGAAGTTTTTTATAATTGGCACCAGTTAAATGTTCCTCGTATAATTCGTAATAATTGAAATCAGAGAAATAAAGCAATTTATACAGTACTGTTTCGCCTACATTGGGTTTGCCAGAACAACGCTCCAATATGTAAAGCAAAATATTTTTAAACTTATTTATATTTAAAGTAGGTACAGAAATACGCTCTTCAGAAATATTTTCCTCTGCTTCATCCGGAAGTTCTAAATACTGTTTGTTGTAAAATTTTTCAGATACAAAGTCATCCAGAGAAAAGCTCAAAACAACCGATAGTTTTTGCATTTCACTGAAACTGATTCCTCTATTGCCCAACTCTATCTGTGTTAATGATGGACGCGAAATGCCAATACTTTTTGCAAGATCATCCTGAGAGAATCCTTTTTTTAAACGCAGATTTATAATACGCTCACCTATTTCTTTTTTCGAAAGCAAATTTCCCATACCTCAAATATAAGAAATGTTTTATATCAGAACAATTAAATGTTCTTTTTATAAACAATGTAAGATAAAATGAAGTAAAATAAGTTGTATTAAGGTTTTACCTTGATGTATTTCTCTATAATCACACGATCAACCCCTGCGGCTTCTACTTTTTCAACTCCTTTTTGGATTAAAGTATCCTGATGAATGGCCAGTTTAAAATTAAAGGATTTGCCTTCCCAATTTTTGTTCTTATAATACTCCAGGTGCTCGGTGTAATCATCGCCTTTTAAAACAAAAGTTCCTCCACCTGCATCAAAACTGGTCGTATCTTTTGCATCAAGACTATGTTTCAGAAAAGCAAAATGGCTGTTATTAAATAGCTTGATCATCTTCAGTTTTCCTGAATAATCAGTGGTTTCACTTTTTCCTTTATCAATAGTGGTAGCCGAAATCAATTGCCAGGTACCCTGAATATCAAGGTCTTTTTTATTTTCGTTTTTATTGGCACAAGCCAATAACGAAAGCACAGCAAAGAGCATTAAAATGTTTAATCTCATATTTTATATTATTTGGTTAAATTATCCCCTACCTGCCATTTTAATCAGTTTGTGCGCCAGGTCTTTTCCTAAATAACAGTCAATAATGGCATGTACTACATATAAAATAGGCGTCATTAAAATGGCGACAATAAATTTATAAGTATAATTAACCAAACCGATTGCGGCGACCATTTTCCAGCTGTAATGGTATTGTGGGTTTAAATAAAAGGCAATAAAAATCACCACAAAACTGTCGATCAATTGTGATACCAATGTTGAGCCAGTTGCACGCAACCATAATGCTCGTTCTCCGGTAATTTTTTTAATCCGGTGGAAAATCAAAACATCCGCCAGTTGTCCAATAATAAATGCAGTGATGGAACCTACAATAATCCACATCCCCTGACCAAAAATCCCGGCGAAAGCATTGTTCATATTCAGGTCTTCCCCATTTATATTCTGGTGCACCCAAAAATCAGCAGCACTTAAATGCATCGATCCCCATACCACCAAAAAAGCAAAAGCGATTAAAATTGAGGTAAGGACAGAAAGAAAGCGGACTTGCTTTACACCAAAATATTCATTTATAATATCGGTCATGATGAAAATAATCGGCCAGGTTAATACTCCTGCAGACATCACAAATGACAAATTAGGAACACCAAGAAGGTTAATATCAAACTTTTTAATGCCGAGCGTTTCTTCTACGCTGAATAATTTAACCCCGATAAACTCTGATAATATGGCATTGGCCACAAAAAAGCTACCCAGAATGAGTAGTAAACGGCTTTCTTTCGTCTTAAAAGTCATAGAGTATAAATCTAAAAATAAATCGCAGATTTTAGCATAAAGAGGCTTCTATTTTTAGCATTGATAACACAAAGATTACGCATCTGCCCTAATGTAAAATTAGTTCAACATAAAATGATGATTTTTACAATCGCTCGACGCTAAAAATAGGTTAAGAACTTAAATCTCCCAATCTTTGCGCCATCAAATTCTGGTTAACTTCATGGCTAAAAAACAACACTTTTTCTTGATCCTTATTTTGGGCTCACTGGCTGCGCTTGGTCCCTTTTCAATTGACATGTACCTGCCTGGTTTTGTGGATATTGCAAAGGATTTAAAAAGCACAGAATCTACCGTAGCGCTTTCTTTATCGAGTTTTTTTATCGGGATTTCTGCTGGTCAGTTATTGTACGGCCCGCTTTTGGATAAATTTGGGAGAAAAAAACCTTTATACTTTGGTTTAGCGCTGTATATTTTTGCTTCTTTTTTATGCCTGGCTGTAACGGATGTGAATCAATTGATTGTTTTACGTTTTGTACAGGCCATCGGGAGCTGTGCTACCGCAGTAGCTTCGGTAGCAATGGTTAGGGATTTGTTTTCTGTAGAAGAAAGTCCTAAGGTATTTGCATCATTAATGCTGGTAATTGCTGTTTCACCTATGCTCGCACCAACAGCAGGTGGTTATTTAATTTCGGCATTAGGCTGGAAATATGTATTCGTTTTTTTAGGTTTAATGGCGGTTTTAACGCTTCTGGCCTCTATTTTTAAATTACCGGAAAGTTATAAGCCTGATCCAGGCTACTCTTTAAAACCAAAACCTATTTTAACCAATTTTTACACCGTTTTAAAAGAACCTCAATTTTATACCTACGCACTAATCAGTTCCATCACGTTTTCGGGTTTATTTGCTTATGTATCTTCTTCCCCTCAGGTATTCATGAAGATTTATGAAGTAAGTAAAACAGGTTATGGCTGGATTTTCGCCTTGTTATCAGTAGCATTTATAGGCTCAAGTCAGGTTAATAGCCTGATTTTAAAGTGGTTTACGAGCAAAAAAATCGTAACCTGGGCATTAATTGCACAATGTGTTTTCAGTTTGATCTTTTTGATTTTCGCATTAAATAACTGGTTGAACTTGTATTCTACAATAGGTTTTATTGCGTTGTTTCTGGCCTGCTTAGGATTAATAAACCCAAATGCCGCTGCTTTATCACTCGCACCTTTCACAAAAAATGCAGGCAGTGCATCTGCGTTAATGGGCGCCTTGCAGATGGGATTGGGTGCTTTAGCCTCGGTAATGGTAAGTTTATTTAGTGAACATTCAGTTGTACCGATGCCATTGGTAATGACAGCTGCAGCTTTTATCGCATTATTTTGTTTGTTAATCGGTAGAAGGTTTATCACCAGTGAGGTTGAAGCATCTTCCGGTTCGGCTGTTATAGCGCATTAATTTTTGACCACGAAGGCACAAAGACACAAAAACAATTGTATCTTTTTGGTGCGCATAGTTCTCAGGTGGTTCAATTATTTTTTTCACCACCTAATTCACCTGAGAATATCTAAGGCATGTGTGTTATTTTTTGTCCAAAAATACAAAGTGTCCTACTTCTTGGTTAAAGTCCGATTTCAACTGATCTCAAAGTTTTAACCTTTCGTCGCAGCATTTCCTGCATTGGTCTCAATTGTTAAAATGTGGCCTTAATCGGATATATTTTTGTGTTCAATAGTTCTATAGACACAAAATTTATTCGCCATGAGCAGATACATTAAATATATTGTCGTACTCATTTTGCTTGGTGCGGGCTTCAAAACCAAAGCTCAGGATATCCCACAAGTTTGGGATCTGAAAACGGCTATCGGGTATGCCAAAGAAAAAAATATCAGCATCAATACCTTAAAGCTGAGTTCTCAAACGGCTGAGCAAAACTTAATTGCTTCAAAAGCCGCAGTACTCCCAAATTTATCGGGAAATGTTTCACAAGCCATCACCAATTATAAATCTGGTTTGCAAAATACCAGTGGTTTTGGCTTAAGTTCTGATATGACGCTTTACAATGGAAGTTATTTAAAAAATGACATCAAGTCTAAAGAACTTAGCCTGCAAACTGCAAATCTATCGGTAGAAGCAGCTAAAAACGATATTACCATCTCCATCACCCAGGCTTATCTGAATATTCTGTTAGCCAGAGAAAATATCACCTATTTAAAAGATCTTCTAACCACCAGCGAAGCCCAGGTTAAACAATCAGAACAGCAATTTAAATTTGGAACCATTGCCAAAAAAGATCTTTTGCAACTGCAGGCTACTTATGCCAACGATAAATATACTTTGGTTACAGCGCAGAATACTTTACAGCAGAATATTTTAACCTTAAAACAACTGTTACAAATTCCTACAGCTACTCCTTTTGAAGTAAGTACAACTGATACCGTTGCAGTAGCCCCTGCATTGGATAATTTGGCTTCAGCACAAGATCAAGCCCTGCGCACCCGTCCGGAAATTAAAAGCGGTGAATTGAATATCCAGCTTCAAACCACTGAACTGGCAAAGGCCAAATCAACCTTACGTCCTACGCTGAGTTTAGGCGGATCGCTAAATACAGGCTATAACAATAATAATATTGGCGGTTACGGATACCAGTTAAATAATAGTTTTTATCAAAACTTAGGGTTGACACTTTCCATTCCGATTTTTGATAGAAAAGTCACCAAAACAAATGTTGCTAAGGCAAACATTGGTATTGAGCAGGCCCGTTTATCACTTTTAGATGCCAAAACAACATTGACACAAAATGTAGAACGTGCATACATTAACGTACAAAATGCAAACAGCCAGTATGCCGCTGCACAAGAGCAGTTTAACTATACCGGCGAGGCTTTGCGCATTTCGAATGCGGCTTTAAAAGAAGGTACTAACAACATTGTAGAAAACCTGCAACAGAAAAACTTATATGTGCAGGCATTACAGGCATTTGTTCAGGCAAAATATACAGCAAGCCTCTACACTAAGATCTATAATTTTTATACAGGAGTTCCTATTACTAACTAAAATACATGATGATGGCTACCGCCTAGTCTCCTTAATATTTGAATCATGAAAAAGAAAACAATATTTATAATCATCGGTATCGCAGTTGCATTGTTTGCGGTTTGGTACTTCGCGCTGCGTAAAAAAGAACAGGTGGTTGTTCTCGAAACCGAAAAACCTAAAATGGGTTATATTTCAGAAAATGTTACCGCCACAGGTAAAGTGCAACCGGTAGATACGGTGGCTGTAGGTACCCAGGTTTCGGGAACCATTAAAACGCTTTATGCCGATTTTAACTCGAAGGTTAAAAAAGGACAGCTGCTTGCCGAATTGGATAAAACCTTGTTTGAAGCGACTGTAAATCAATATCAGGCCAACCTGGTTAGCGCTCAAAGTGCATTGGTTTACCAGCAGGGCAATTTCAGCCGTCAAAGTAATTTGTATAAAGTTGGTGCGGTAAGCAAAGCAGATTATGATAATGCACTATATACCTATAATGCTTCAAAAGCATCTGTTAACAGCATTAAGGCTCAACTTGCTTCTGCTCAAAAGAACCTGTCACTGGCCAGTATTTACTCTCCCATTGATGGAACCGTGCTTTCGAGAAGTGTTAGTGAAGGAACAACCGTAGCGGCAAGCTTTAGCACACCAACCATTTTCAGTATTGCGAAAGACCTTACCAAAATGCAGGTTGAAGCCTCTGTAGATGAGGCAGATGTAGGCGATATCTCAAAAGGAGAAAGAGCAACATTTACTGTTGATGCGTTTCTAAACGATACATTTAAAGGAACCATTCAGGAGATCAGGTTAAGTCCGTCCATTTCATCAAATGTGGTTACCTATAAAACCATTATTAATACTTCAAATGATGCAAATAAGTTAAAACCCGGTATGACGGCAAACATCACCATCTTCACAAAAGAGGTAAACAATGCACTGCTGATCCCTACCAAAGCTATAAAATTTGCTCCGGATTCAACTTTAGCAGGTAAATATCAAATGACCTGGGTTAATCCAGACAGAAAACCGGCCGGCGCCGACGAAGCTTATGTATGGGTACAAAAAAGCCCGAAAGAACTGGTGCAGAAGAAAATTAAAACCCGTATAAACGACAATACACATGTTGAAGTTTTATCAGGATTAGCAGCGGCAGATGTAGTGATTACAGGTTCACAAAGCATGGGTAAAAGTCAGGCGGCAGCACAAGGTCAATCTAGTCCTTTTATGCCAAAACGCCCAGGCGGTAACAGAAGGAAATAATGGAACAGAAGATATTAGATATACACGATTTAAAACGTGAGTTTGTAATGGGAGATCAAACTGTTAGGGCTTTAAAAGGCATCACTTTTGATATCAAGGCCGGCGAATTTGTAACCATTATGGGCAGTAGTGGTTCGGGTAAAACCACGCTTTTAAACATCCTGGGTTGTTTAGACAAGCCTACTGAGGGCAGTTATCTGCTTGATGGTGTTGATGTTAAAAGTTTAAACCGTGATGAACTGGCTGGTTTGCGCAATACCAAAATTGGCTTTGTTTTCCAGGCTTATAATTTGTTGCCCAGAACATCAGCACTGGAAAATGTTGAATTGCCCTTATTCTACAATAAAACCATTACGGCTGAAGAACGCAAAGAAAGGGCCATTAAATCGCTCGAATCGGTAAAACTTGCTGAACGTTTTGATCATACCCCAAGTCAGCTTTCTGGTGGTCAGCAACAGCGTGTAGCCATCGCCCGGGCCTTGGTTAATCACCCGGTGATGATTTTGGCCGATGAGGCTACGGGAAATCTGGATACGCGTACCTCTTATGAGATTATGGCTTTGATGCAGGAACTGAATGCAGAAGGAAAAACAATCATTTTTGTAACACACGAGCCTGATATCGCTTCTTTTAGCACCAGAACGATTATGCTTCGCGATGGAAAAATCCAAAAGGACAGCATTAATCAAAATCAACGTTCGGCCAGAGAGGCACTTGCCAATTTACCAGAATCTGACGATTACTAATTTGAAAAGATCATGAGCATTATAAATTTATTAAAGATTGCCTTCAGGGCATTAAAAAGAAATAAGCTACGTGCTTTTTTAACCATGCTCGGTATCATTATCGGGGTGGCCGCGGTAATTGCCATGATGGCGATTGGTGAAGGTTCGAAACAAAGTATCAGGTCTTCATTATCAGGAATGGGTTCTAATATGATTACCATAATGCCCCAAAGCAATGAACCTGGTGGTGTGCGTTTGCAGGGAAGCAGCATCCAGACTTTAAAACTGGAAGATATTACAGCAATTCAAAAGTTGCAATCTAAAAATATAAACGGTTTATCTCCAGTGGTTTCTACCAGCGGACAGGCCATTAAAGGTGGTTATAACTGGCCTACCACCATTACCGGAGTAAGTCCTGATTATTTGAATATCCGCCAGTTAAAACTTCAGGATGGGATTCTTTTTTCTGAAAATGATGTAAAAAGCTTCGCCAAGGTTTGTCTGTTGGGTAAAACCGTAATTGATAATTTATTTCCTGACGGAAGCAATCCAATCGGGCAGATCATCAGATTTAAAAATATCCCTTTTCAGGTAATTGGTATTTTAGAGCCTAAAGGACAGAGTAATTTTGGTCAGGATCAGGATGATATTATCCTTGCCCCTTTTACCACGGTACAAAAAAGAATTACAGCGACCAATTATTTACAAAGTATTTATGCTTCTGCAACAACTGAAGCTTCGAGCGCTGCTGCCACAACCGAAATTTCGGATGCCATAAGAGAAAGCCACAGGTTAACCGCGGCAGAAACCGACGACTTTCAGGTACGTACACAGGCTGAATTAATCAGTACCATCAGTTCAACAAGCAGTATGTTAACCGTTCTTTTAACTGCTATTGCTGGTATATCACTATTTATTGGTGGTATAGGGATTATGAATATTATGTATGTTTCGGTTACCGAACGTACCCGAGAAATTGGTTTACGCATGTCGATTGGTGCCCGCGGACAAGATGTTTTAATGCAGTTTTTAATAGAGGCCATTTTAATCAGCATCACAGGCGGTATTATCGGCGTGATATTGGGTGTGAGTTCAGCATACCTCATTTCCTATTTCTTAAACTGGCCAATTTTAATTGCAGAATCTTCGATCATTATTTCCTTTGTTGTATGTGCCATTACAGGTGTTTTCTTTGGCTATTATCCAGCAAAAAAGGCATCTAATTTAGATCCTATTGATGCATTAAGATACGAATAGCGATCAGCACCAGGGCTAGCGCGCTCGTCATCCCCGCGCAGGCGGGGATCTTAAAGCATTTTAACATGATCCCTGAAATTAATTCAGCGTGACAAAGCGTAAAAACATAATAAATAATAACTTAGCGATGCAAAGCGCCAAAGAAAAAATAATGACAATTAATTTCTCCAAAAAGTGGATAAAAATTACCCTGCATATTCTGGTATGGGTGGTTTTGATCACTTTGCCTTATATTATTAATGTTAACCGAAGCCGTCCTCCTCACCCGCTAAGCAGTTACGAAGAAAACCAGTTCCTGCGCTTAAATTTCATCAGTTACTTTTATTGGATTGCTATATTTTATTTAAATCATAAGGTTTTAATTCCATCATTTTTCTATAGAAAAAAATATTTATGGTATGGCTTATCGTTTATTGGCTGTTTACTTTTAGCCATTACCATTCACTCTATATTATTCAGGATTTTACTGCCCGATTTTGATTTCAACCTTGGCCGTACACTTTGGTTTAATACACCTACATTTTTATTAACCATTGCCGCCAGTACCGCCTTTACCATGATCTCAGACAGGATTAACGAGGAGAAAATAGCTTTGCAGCGCGAAAAGGAAAATATGAAAACAGAACTTTCATTTTTACGTTCGCAGATCAGTCCACATTTTATTTTTAATGTTTTAAATAATATTGTAGCCTTGGTAAGGCTTAAAAGCAATGAATTAGAGCCAACGGTTATGAAATTATCAGGTTTGATGCAATATATGCTTTATGAAACTGACGAAGAAAAAGTATCCATCAAAACCGAAATCGAATACCTGCAGGCTTATATTGATTTGCAAAAACAACGTTTCGGCAGAAAAGTAGTTATAGAAACGAACATTGATATCGAAAGTGAGTTTGATGAGATTGAACCCATGTTACTGATCCCGTTTATTGAAAATGCTTTTAAACATGGTGTCGGGATGATCGAAAAACCACAGATTTTTGTCGATTTAAAAACAGAAAACGAACTTTTAACCTTTACTGTCAGGAATAAATACAGCGAAGATGAGACTGAGGTGAAAGATGCTGCATCGGGCATTGGTCTTGCAAATGTAAGCAGAAGGTTAAATTTACTTTATGGCAAAGAACATCAGCTTGAAATTGAGAAAAAAGATGGCTGGTTTAATGTTTACCTCACTTTAAAATTAACAGTATGATAAAATGTTTAGCCATTGATGATGAGCCTTTAGCCCTGCAATTACTGGCTGACAACATTAGCCGTATTCCTTTTTTAGAATTGGTGACCAGTTGTGATGATGCTTTTGCTGCCAATAAAATAATGCAGGAACAATCGATAGACCTCATTTTTATCGATATACAGATGCCTGGAATTACAGGGTTACAATTTATTCAGAGTCTGGTAAAAAAGCCTATGGTAATTATTGTAACTGCCTATAAACAATATGCTTTAGATGGTTTCGCACTCGATGTGGTGGATTATTTAATGAAACCAGTATCGCTCGATCGTTTTATGAAAGCATGCAATAAAGCTAAAGATCTGTACCAACTCAAACAATCGGCAGAACATGCCAACCTACCCAAACAGGATTATATGTTTGTAAATGTGGGCTACAGTTTAATGAAGATTAACTTTAACGAAGTTACTTATGTGGAGGGCTTGAAAGATTATATCCAGATCCATATATCAACCAGTCCGAAAGCCGCCGTAGTCCGTATGAGCATGAAAAGTGTAGAAGAACAACTGCCTGCTTATTTCGAAAGGATCCATAAATCGTATATCGTAAATATTAATAAAATAACATCCATTAGAAAAAATGCTTTATTTATTGATGATAAAGAATTGCCGGTAAGCGACAGCTATAAACAGGTAATTGAAAAGTTGACTAAATAATTTCGTATTTTTGAATATACAATAATTGTTATGACTATAATCGCACATCCTAAAAACAAAAAACAAGAAGCTGCAATCGAAGCTGTTTTAAAAGCTTTAGATGTTTCTTTTCAAAAAGAAGAAGAAAGTCCTTACAATCCGGAATTTGTAGCAAAAATTAAAGCAAGAGCTGCCAGTGCAGAAAAAGGCAATGTAACGAGAATTAAAGATCCTAATAATATATGGGAAAGTATTTTATAGAAATTGAGAGACTTGCAAAAAAAGATCTAGAATTACATTACAAATCCGGAGACAAAGCTTCAGTTAAGCGAATAAACCAAATTTTCATAGAACTATCAGAGCATCCTGAAACGGGAATTGGAAAACCTGAAAGACTTAAATTTGATTTATCAGGTTATTGGTCAAGACAGATCAACAGGAAAGATAGATTGATCTATAAAATAGAAGAAAACATCGTTACCGTTACTATAGTCTCAGCACTTGGTCATTACGGCGATAAATAAACTAAACTCTTCTTGTCATTCTGAATGCAGTAAAGAATCTCAATAATTATGCAGACTCTAATTTTATAATGATGAAAATTTGCGTTGATAGATCTCTCCACTACGTTGCACATCGGTCGAGATGACGAAGCTTATTAGATTAATATTTACACCGTTTTCACCTCGTCCTCGCTATAATCTTTAATATCAGTAATATATCCGTTTATCAAGAGGAAATCGAATAAAGGTTTTGCCTCTGGTGTAACCGGCATATTGGCTGTGGTAATTACCTGATTGGTTTTTTTATCCAGGAAAGGATAAGCAAATAAGCGCACATTGGTATTAAACATATCGTTCACATAGCTTAATAACTGACCCGAATAGTTTTCGCCCGTAAAATTTTTAGAATTGAATACAAATTTTAAGTTGTTGATGTTTGTTGCCAAGCCAACACTTTTAGGTTTGCACCTTGCCAGATATTTCGCTAAACGGTTGTGGCGTGTAAAATTAGACACGATCACAATGTTACCCGTATCGCACATTTCCTGTGCTCTTTTAGCTACTGTTTCCAGATCGATATCATCAGGGGTTTCTTGTCCATCTGTTAAAACGTTGGTTAACAAAACCTCAATCATTACGGCGAGGTTCCCATCTTCTACCTTGTTTGTACGTTTAAACTGATCGGTAGCTTTATTGAATAAATTAAAGTTAGGCAATGATTTCTGACCATATTTGGTACGTAAAATCATGATATCTTTCTTGTATAAAAGATCTTTGGCCTGACGTGGATGAGCATCTGCATCGAAAATGGCCGCTGCAGAAAAATCTTTCATAATCATGTACAGATTAAGCAAGATGTTATCCACCTCAGGAAATGCCGGACCTTTAACCGAAATAAGGTCGATTTCTACCGAACCTATGGTTAAATTATCAGCTAACGATTCTACCATCAGTTTTGGATCCTGATAATGGTAAAAAGCGGCATAAAGTAAGTTTACACCAATAATTCCCAAAACACGTTGTTGCATATTTACATCCGTATCCAACAAACGTACGTGAAAAAATATCTCATTTGGTGAACCACCCGGTTCGCTCTGAAAACGAATACCAACCCAGCCATGAGGCTCGTTGGTACGTTTATAATTCAGGGTAGTAACCGTATCAGCGAAAGCAAAAAAAGTACGGCTTTCGTATTTTTCGCCAGATAAACGCTCATTAAGCAAGCCAAATTCATGGTCGAGCATCTGCAAAAGGCGGTTCTGACTTACATAACGGCCATTACTTTCAGCTCCATAAATGGCGTCACTAAAAGTCATGTCGTAAGCCGACATCGTTTTGGCAACCGTTCCGGATGCTGCGCCAGCATTAAAAAAGTTTCTCGAAACTTCCTGTCCCGCTCCTATCTCAGCGAAGGTGCCGTAAATTCGTGGGTCAAGGTTTATTTTAAGTGCTTTACGCTTTGTATCCAGAATTTCTCTCTCCATGCCGCAAAAGTACGAAAATGGTTCATTAGTTCAATTGTAAATTGGTTTCATTGTCTAATTTCCATAAATAAAACTGATCACAAATGAAGTAA